>Ga0193717_1000052_pt1 | contig 126146 bp, 122 predicted proteins | sample U2c2metaG_FD_145900 | JGI IMG/M metagenome (GOLD analysis project Ga0193717, IMG submission 145900) | Soil microbial communities from a riparian zone of the East river system, Colorado, United States - U2c2 | ecosystem: Environmental > Terrestrial > Soil > Riparian zone | place: USA: East... | reverse complement strand
GACTGTAGGGGTGAGAGCGAGCGGAGGAGGAGGTGAGGGGTGGAGCGGGAGTGGGTCGGGGTCGTCGTTCGGGCGCAGGTGGGGGAGCGGGAGGCCGTTGCGGAGTTGGTGCGGGGGTGGCATGAGGCTGTTTGGGGGTATGTGCGGCGGATGCTCGGGAAGGACGAGGTCGCCGATGACGTGACGCAGGAAGTTTGGGTGGCGGTGGTGAAGGGGTTGCCGCGGCTCAGGCAGCCGGAGGGGTTTGCGGCCTGGTTGTTCACGATCGCGCGCCGGGCGGTGATGAATCAATTGAGGGGCCAGTACTCCGGGGCGTCGGCTGCCGGTGAGCTGCCGGTCGGGGAGGACCTGGCTGATGCGGTGGTTGATCGGGTCGATCTGGGGCGGTGGCTTGATGAGTTGCCGGTGGTAGAGCGGGAGGTCTTGGTCCTGTTCCACCTGGAGGACCTGAGCCTGGAGGAATGCGGTCAGGTGCTCGGAGTACCGGTTGGGACCGTCAAGTCGCGGTTGTTCCGGGCGCGGCGGATGCTGCGTTCGGCTGCCTCTGAGGGAGGGGGTTAGCGATGAGGTCGAGTGAGGAGACTTTGCAGGGGTTGGCGGAGGTGCTTTCGCTGCGGCGGAGGGTTCGGTACCTGGTTCAGCTGTTCGGGGCGGGGACGGTTGCGGTGCTGGTTGGGGTGCTCTGGTGGTCCGAGGATGGGCTGCCGGTGCGGACACAGGTCGGTTTCGCGGTCGTCGTCGGGGTTGGTCTCGGCTGGGCGGTCTACGCGGGGTGGGCGTTGTGGAGGGGCGGTCGGCTGTTTGCGGTCGATCGCGTGATTGCTGGGTCGCTGGCGCTGGGATTCGCTGTGCTGCTCGCGGCCGGGTTGGCCGTCATGGGGTTGTGGCCGGTGGGCGGTGTTGTGGTGGTTGGCGCGATCGGCTTCCTCTACCGGGCTCACGCGGTGAGGCGCCGGCTTGAGCGGCGATACCTGGAGAGGCGGTGATTGGTATGCGACCTATCGGACCGTTGGGAATTGCGCTGCGTCGAGGTGCGGCGAAGCGGCGTACGGGGATCTTGTTCGCGCTGGGATTCGGAGCACTGCTGGTGATCGGGCTTCTTCTGCTGTGGTAATTGAGGCGAACTGAACCGGCGGCGGATCTAGGCTCTGGGGAATGGAGAGTGTGCCTGATCCTGGAATGTTGCGGCCGATGGCGGGGATTCAGCGGGTGGTCCTGCTCAAACCGCTGGTGGAGTCGCCGTTGGTCGAGGTGGGGGAGTACACGTACTACGACGATCCCGTCGACCCGGAGGCGTTCGAACGGCGGAACGTGCTGTATCACTACGGGCCGGAGCGGCTGGTGATCGGGAAGTACTGCGCGCTCGGTCAGGGCACCACGTTCATCATGAACGGGGCGAACCATCGGATGGATGGGCCGTCGACTTTTCCGTTCCCGATCATGGGCGGCCCGTGGGCCGAGCACTTCGATCTGATCACCGGATTGCCGGGGCGGGGAGACACCGTGGTCGGGAACGACGTCTGGTTCGGCTACAAGTCGGTGGTGATGTCGGGTGTCAGGATCGGGAACGGAGCGATCGTGGCGGCGGGGTCGGGGGGGGTCGACGATGTGCCGGACTACGGGATCGTCGGTGGGAATCCGGCCAGGCTGATCCGCAAGCGATTCAGCGACGACGACATCGAACGGCTGCTGGCGGTCGCCTGGTGGGATTGGCCGCCGGCGAAGGTGACGAGGAACGTCCGCTCGATCATGTCCGGCAGCGTCGCCGAGCTGGAGAACGCGGTATGAAGCTCGCCGGTCCGGTGACAGTCGGATGAAGCTCGAGGTGATCACCCCGTACGACGTCACTCGGGTGCAGGCGTTGATCGAATCGGACCCGGGATACACCGAGCGGATCACCGGCTATCCGCCAGGGCCGGCGGATGCGCAGAGCTTGTTGATGATGCGGCCGGAAGGGCTTCCAGAGGACGCGAAGGATGTTCTCGGGGTTTGGGAGCAAGAGCAGTTGGTCGCGGTCGTCGATCTGCTCCGGGGGTTTCCGAATGACCACACTGCCTTCATCGGGTTGTTGCAGGTGCAGGGGGATCACCAGGGGCGCGGGATCGGCGCAGCGGCGTACGGGCTGGTGGAGAGGTATGCCGTGGCGTCCTTCCCCGAGGTGAGGACGTTGCGGCTGGCAGTGGTGGACAGCAATGCGGAGCATGCTGCGGGATTCTGGCTCAGGCAAGGATTCGAGCCGACTGGGGAAGAGAAGCCTTATAAGTACGACAAGCTGGAATCGACAGCTCGGCTTTATGAGAAACAGCTGTCCTGGGCGCATCCGAGACTCGCAGTCCGGAGATCCGAGATTGCCGGCGAAGGCCTGTTCGCTGCCGGTCCGATCGAGATGGGGAGCATCGTCGCGCAGCTTGCCGGGCGGAAGGTCAGTACTGCGGAGTTGGACGAGCTGATGAAGAATCCGCCGGTCGACACGATCACGCTCGACGACGACGTCCACCTGGTGCTGCCGACCGATCCGCGCCCGGTTATTGCCTATGGCAATCACAGCTGTGATCCGAACCTCTGGTGGATCGACGCGGTCACGCTGGAGGCTCGCCGGGACATCGCGGCCGGCGAGGAGATCACCAGCGACTACGGGACCAGTACAGGAGTCGACTATGAGCTGCAGTGCAACTGCGGTTCACCACTTTGCCGTGGCAAGGTCACCGGCGAGGACTGGAAGCTGCCCGAGTTGCAGGAGCGCTACGGCGACCACTGGATCCCCGCACTGCTAAGAAAGCAACGCGGGCGCTAGCGCTCTCCACTGGTCGATCGGTTGGGGGCCGGTGACGCCCGTGATCACGTTGATCGCGACGTGGTCCGCGCCCGCCTCATGGTGCGACCGCAGCTTCTCGCCGATCTGGTCCGGCGTACCCCATGCAGCCAGCGCATCCACCATCCGATCCGGCAGTTCGGCCAGATCCGCCGGGCTGAAGCCCTGTCGCTTGAAGCTCGCCGCATAGCCCGGGATCTTCGTGAAGAAGCTGATCGTGTCCCGAGCGATCCCCCGCGCCGTTGGAGCGTCTGCCTCGACCACGACTAGGTGGTTCACCGCGAGCAGCTTGTCCGGCCCGAGCGTCTTCCGAGCCTCAGCGGTGTACTCGGGGCTGATCAGGAACGGATAAGCCCCCTCACTCCGATCCCGCGCCAACTCCAGCATCCGAGGCCCGAGCGCCGCCAGCACCCGACGTCCAACCGGTACTGCGTCCAACCGGTCGAGGTAGTCGGTCAAGGTGGCGATCGGCTTCGCCCCATGGGCCCCGCCGAGTCCGACTGTGAACCGCCCGGGATGGGCCGCCTCGACGGACGCGTAGACCCCGGCGACCTCGTCCGCGGAGTACTTGTCAACGGCAAGGATCCCGGGAATGAACTGGATCGAGCTGGTCGCCTTGACCAGGTCCACGATCGTCTGCAGCCCGGGCAGCGGGCCGCCGGCCAGCCAGATCGCGGAGTAGCCGAGCTCCTCAGCGGCGGCCGCCGCTGCCAGCGAGTCCGGGGTACTGGTGAGTCCGGTCGAGATTCCGATCGGGCCGAGCGCGAGGTTGGTCACGTCTCCACCTTAGGCACGGACCTGGATTCCACGACGAGGCTGCCCATCCCGTACACTTCTCGATGGTTCCCCGCGTGGCGGTATCTCGCCCAACTCCCCCAGGGCCGGAAGGCAGCAAGGGTAAGTGAGCTCTTCCGGGTGCGCGGGGAATCCTCATGTCCGGGCAAGGGTTAGCCTGAACAGATGGCAGTCGGGCCCGTGGCTCAGATCCACCTCAGCGTCCGCGACGTCGATCGCTCCGTCGCCTTCTACCGTGACGTGCTGGGCATCCCGTTCCTGTTCCAGGTCGAGGGCCAGCCGATGGCGTTCTTCCAGTCCGGCGATGTCCGGTTGTATCTCGGCACGCCGGAGTCGCCCGACTTCGTCACCAAGACCGTGCACTACTTCACCGTCGATGACATCCACGCCGAGCGGGCTCGCCTGGAGGCGGCAGGTGTCGAGTTCGCCGATGAGCCGCACGTCGTGCACCGCACCGAGACCACCGAGCTGTGGATGACCGGATTCCGGGACCCGGACGGCCATCACCTGATTCTGATGCAGGAGAAATAGTCTGGCGCTGACACACCCGATCGACGAGGGAGCACCAGTGAGCGACGAGCGCCGGTACCTGCAGGAACTGATCATCGCGGAGCTCGGGGTGACGCCGTCATTCGAGGTGGACCTGGAGATCGAGCGCCGGATCCTGTTCCTGACGGACCAGCTTCGCCTCGCGGGCGCATCGGCGTACGTGCTCGGCATCAGTGGCGGTGTCGACTCCAGTACTGCGGGACGCCTCTGCCAGCTCGCCGTCGAACGGGTCCGGGCCGACGGCGGGAACGCCTCCTTCGTCGCGATGCGCCTTCCGTACGGCGTGCAGCACGACGAGGTGGACGCCCGGCGCGCACTCGAGTTCATCCGCCCGGACGAGACGCTCACGGTCGACATCAAGGCGGCCACGGATGCGATCGTTGAGACGGTCAGGCATGCGGATTTCGACGATCGCGCCGACTTCCACACCGGGAACATCAAGGCGCGGCAGCGGATGATCGCGCAGTACGCCGTGGCAGGGGCGCGCGGCGGGCTCGTCGTCGGCACAGATCACGCGGCCGAGGCGGTGATGGGCTTCTTCACCAAGTACGGCGATGGCGCGTGCGACCTGACCCCGCTGGCGGGACTGACCAAACGCCGGGTCCGGGCGATCGGATCGCGGCTCGGCGCCGTCGACGAGATCACCGGGAAGGTGCCGACCGCGGACCTGGAGTCGGGCAATCCCGGCGTACCGGATGAGGCTGTCCTCGGCGTCACCTACGACGACATCGACGACTTCCTCGAGGGCAAGGAGATCGACGACAAGGCGGCCGGAATCATCATCACGGCCCACCACCGCACCATCCACAAACGAGCCGTCCCGATCGCCCCCTGACGCCGCGCTAGTAGGTGCCCTAGGGACCTGTGAGCAGAGGGGATCGATGTCCGCCGCGCTCCGCACGGGGATTGTGTCCCGGGACCAGTTCGGCATCGGTCGGGTCCGGGCCGTTGCGCTCCGTAATCAGTGACGGCACACTCAGCGCCACAACAACTGGAGGGGGAACTCCGACATGTCTCAACCGCCGATGATCCCGGAACCGCAGCCGCCGATGGCTCCGAACCAGGCCAACCCAAATGCGTACTACCCGGGACCGCAGTACAACCAGCCGCCGAACGGGGCCTACCTGCAGCCGTACCAGGGCGCCTACATGCAGCCAACGGTGGCGCCGAAGAACCCGGGTCTCGCCTTGCTGGCCTCGTTCTTCTTCCCTGGCCTCGGCTCCCTGATGAACGGCAACGTCGGTCTGGGCATCGTCATCTTCGTGTCCTACGTGATCGCTTGGATCACGACGACCATCCTGATCGGCTTCATTGCAGTGCCGGCGGTCTGGGTCTGGGGGATGGTCCACGCCTACACCGGAGCGAAGAACTGGAACCGCGCGCGCGGCATCGTGAGCTGACAGCACAAGGCAACGCCCCGTCACTCATCGTAGTCGCGGGCGTTGCCTTGTCCGGGGATCAAATCTCGATGCTGGCCCAGTTCGCGCGCTCAGGCAGGCTATCCGTCGTGCGCTGGTCCTGGTCGGCCCGCACTGGGCGACATGCAGTCGGGGTTTCGTGAACCTCCATCAAGATGTGAGCGAGCCTAGGGTGGTTGGACATCTGATGGTTGGAGGCGTTGATGGTCGACTTCTCGCTCACCGAGGAACAGCAGGCGATTCGTAGTACGACCCGGGAGTTCGTCCGCCGGGAGTTGATGCCGCTGGAGAACGACGTCCTGCGGCGTGAGCGCGAGGGGTTGCCCGGGGTCGAACCGGAGGTGATCCGTGAGCTCCGACTGAAGGCGAAATCGTTCGGGTTCTGGGGGTTGAGCACGCCAGAGGAGTACGGCGGGATGGACCTCTCGGCCGTCGACCAGGCGCTGATCACCAGTGAGCTCGGGCGGACCTTCGTCCCGTTCTCGTTCGGCGGGGACGCGGACAACATCCTCTTCGACAGCAACGAGGAGCAGCGCAAGGAGTACCTGCTGCCGACCATCTCCGGCGAACGCAGGTCCTGCTTCGCGATCACCGAACCCGGCGCCGGCTCCGATACCCGTGCGATCCGGACGACAGCGCGCATGGACGGCGACGACTGGGTGATCCGTGGTGAGAAGACCTTCATCACCGGCGGCAACGAGGCCGACTTCGCGATCGTGATCGCGGTGACGGACGCAAGCCTGGGCTCGAAGGGCGGCTTCACCGCGTTCCTGGTCGACCGCGACCGCGGCTGGACCTCCGACCCGATCGTCACCATGGGCGAGGCGGTCCCGGCAACCCTGAACTTCGACGACGTCCGGGTCCCGCAGGACCACGTACTCGGCGAGATCGGCCAGGGATACGAGCTGGCGATGCGCTGGATCATGAAGGGCCGGTTCATCATCCCGGCCCGCGGCATCGGCGCCTGCGAACGCCTGCTGGAGCTCGCGATCACGCAGGCGACCACCCGGCAGACCTTCGGCAGCGCGATCGGCGACAACCAGGCGATCCAGTGGATGATCGCCGATTCCGAGGTCGAGCTGGAGGCGGCCCGCTGGCTCGTCCTGTACGCCGCCTGGGTGGTCGACCAGGGCCGGAATCCCCAGCACGACAGCGCGATCGCCAAGCTCTATGGCACCAACACCGTCAACCGCGTGGCGGACCGCGTCCTCCAGATCCACGGCGGCATGGGCTACACCAAGGAACTCCCGATCGAACGCTGGTTCCGCGAGGTCCGCCTCTGGCGCATCTTCGAAGGCACCGACGAGATGCAACGCTTGATCATCTCCCGAGACCTCCTCCGCGGCTACCGCAAACCCGGCGCCCACTTCACCTGATCCAATGAGCAGTACCTGATCCGATGAGCAGCACCTGATCCAATTGGGGCAGTGTGGGCCGCGGCCGGGCCCGAGCCGCAGTGTCGGCGTCTTGCGGCGGTCAGGCTATGAGTGCCGGGTCGGCGAGGGATCGCATCCAGGCCAGCGCCTCCCGCTCGATCTGGCGAACCCGTTCGGGTGAGATGCCGTGCACCGCTCCGATTTCCGCCAGCTTCGCCCGAAGACCGTCGTGCAGCCCGTAACGGCGCCGGATCACATCCGCCGACCGCGGGTCGAGCTCGTCGACCAGGCTGAACAGGGCGGACCGGACCGAGGCGTTCGCGACCAGCTGGTCCGGGCCCGGGGTCGTCTCGGCCGCGATCAGGTCGCCCAGCGAGGTCTCACCCGCTTCGTCGATCGGGCTGTCCAGACTCAGGTGGTCCCGGCCCAACCGCATCAGGTCAGTGATCCGCTCCTCGTCCAGGTCCAGCTCCGCCGCGATCTCGTCGATCTCCGGCTCCCGCCCGAGCTCGCGCTCCAGGGTGCGCCGGGCGGTACCGATCTGGCTCAGCTGCTCCACCACGTGCACCGGCAGCTTGACCACTCGGCTCTGCTGCGCGATCGCGCGCGTGATGGCCTGACGGATCCACCAGGTGGCGTAGGTCGAGAACTTGAACCCTTTGCGGTAGTCGAACTTCTCCACCGCGCGGATCAGGCCGGCGTTGCCTTCCTGGATCAGGTCCAGGAGCGGCAGCTGGGACCGTCCGTAGCGGCGGGCGATCGACACCACCAGCCGGAGGTTCGCCGTCACGAACCGTTGGTGCGCGCGCCGCCCCTCCTCAGCCAGCCACTCCAGCTCCTCCTGGGTCGCACTCTCGGGCGGGCCACCGAACTGTCCCTCGACCAGCCGTTGCTCCGCGAACAGACCGACCTCGATCGTCGCAGCGAGCTCGGCCTCGTCCGTCGCGGTCAGCAAAGAAGTGCGAGCGATCTCTTGGAGATACTGACCGACAGTGTCCTTGAGGCCACTGTCAGCAGTGCGGACGGGTGCCGTGCGAGCCATCGAATCTCCTCGCTCAGTTGCGGATCCACTGCATGACGTCAGCGGCCGAGCCGATCGGCGTTCCCCGCCGGTGAGAACAGCGTGGCGCGACATCGGCGGTGGACACATCCCCGCCAGCGGTCATCGTCTTTCCCGCTGACCAGAACTCGCGGACCCCTGCTAGCCGGTGGTTCCTCCTGGTGATCTGAAAGAGTGAGGGAATGGCTGGTTCTGGGCGGTACGGGATTGTTGGCAGTGGATGGCGAAGTGGGTTCTTTCTTCGTACTGCGCAGTTGATGCCGGACCGGTTTGCCGTCAGTGGTGTGGTCACCCGTACTGCGGAGAGCGGGCGGGAGGTGGAGCGCGAGTGGGGTGTACCGACTTTTCGGTCGGTTGATGAACTGGTCGAGGCGGGTAGGCCGGACTTTGTCGTTGTGTCGGTGCCGTGGCAGGTTGCGCCGGTGGTGACCGGGGAATTAGTTGCCCGAGGCATCCCGGTGCTGACCGAGACGCCGCCGGCTCCCGATGTGGCCGGGCTGCGCCGGCTGTGGGCGGAGGTCGGCGACAGCGGTCTGGTGCAGGTGGCCGAGCAGAACCCAGTACTGCCAACGCATGCCGCGCAACTGGCGTTGATCAAGGCCGGCGTTCTCGGTGAAGTCGGCTCGGTCCAGTTGTCGTCCACGCACCTCTATCACGCCGCGTCCGTGATCCGGTTGCTGCTCGATGTCGGTATGAGTCCGGCGACTGTCGACGCCGCTGGCCAACCCCCGTGTCCCGCGCGGGCTGGTCGGGTGACGCCGAGCCGAAGGACGCCACCACCACGCTGGCCACGATCGACTTCGGCGGCGGCCGGATGGCGTTGTACGACTTCACCGACAACCAATGGCAGAACCCGCTGCGCAGCAACCGGATCGTCATCCGGGGCAGTCTCGGTGAACTGGTCGACGAACGGGTCGTGCGGCTGGCGGACCCGCTGACCGCGGTGGAGTCGCGGCTGATCCGCCGCCAGACGGGTGTCGATCGCAACCTCGAGGGATTCGCGCTCGACCACCTCAGCCACGACGGCGCGGTCGTCTACCGCAATCCCTTCCCAGGGATACGCCTGTCCGACGAGGAGATCTCGATCGCGACGTTGCTCGCGGGGATGACCGCCTGGCGCCAAGGCGACGGAAAGCCGCCGTACCCACTCGCCGAAGCTTGCCAGGACCACCTGATCGGTCTCGCCATCGGAGAGTCCGCCAGAACCGGGCAGCCCGTCGTCGTCGGTCCCGAGCCCTGGTCCGCCAGCATCTAAGAGCTGGGGATCGCGGCTTCGACCAAAGCGGCGGCAATAGTGCGGGCGGTGTTGTCGGCCGCCAAGTCGTTGTCGAGCCAGGCGCTGATGCCCGAACCGTCGTACAGCAGGACCAGTTGCTGAGCGAGCAGCTTGGGATCCTTCGCGCCGGCCTCGATCGCGAGATCCAGGAACAGGGCATGGACCCACTCGCGATAATGCTGTGAGGTCTCCTCGACCGCGGGGATGTTCGGTCCGTCCGCGTTGGCGCTGATGAACGCGCAACCGCGGAAGCCGGGGTCGGTGAACGACAGCCCCTGGACCTCGAAGACGCCGACCAGCCTTTCCTTGGCCGTCGCGTAGCGGGACTCGAGTTCCGCCGTCATTCGCTCGCTGGTCGCGTCGTGCCGAGCCTGCAGGTAGGCCCGGATCAGGCCTTCCTTGTTGCCGAACGCGCTGTAGAGCGTGGCCTTGGCGACCCCGGCGTGCTCGATCACCCGATCGATGCCGACCGCCTGGATGCCCTCGGCGTAGAACAACTCGTTCGCCGCCGCGAGCAGTCGGGCCTTCGCCGCGGCGCTGCGCTCCTTGGGGGACGGCGCCTTCCCGGTCGGGGCCTCTGATGGTGACTTGGCAGACATGTGTTGACTTTAGCAGACCGGTCTGTCTAGCATCGAGAAACACACAGACCGATCTGTCTGGCAAATAGAGGAGCAAGCATGGCAGAGACCGCGCTCGTCACCGGCGCCACCTCTGGAATCGGCCGGGCGATCGCGCTCAGGCTCGGCGTGGCCGGATTCGACCTGGTCGTCCACGGCCGGGATGCCGCTCGTGGTGCCGACATCGTCGAGGCGATCACGCGGGCGGGTGGCACCGCTCGTTTCGCCGCGGCCGACCTGACCGACGCCGAGGACGTGCAGCGGCTCGCGGCCGAGGTCGGTGACGTGGACGTGCTGGTCAACAACGGCGGGTTCGCGCTCTTCGGTCCGACCGCGGAGATCACGTCTGACCGCTTCGACTCGCTGTTCGCCGCGAACGTGCGAGCGCCGTACCTCCTGGTCGGGGCGTTCGCGCCGGGGATGGCGGCTCGCAGTACCGGGAGCATCGTCAACATCGGCAGCATGGTCGGCGAGGTCGGCTTGCCCGGTGGTGCCGCGTACGGCGGGACCAAGGGGGCGCTGTCGTCGATGACACGAGCCTGGGCCGCCGAGTTCAGCCCGCAGAACGTCCGGGTCAATCTCGTCGCCCCAGGCCCGGTCTACACCGCGGCCTCGCAGCCCGATCGCACCAACTACCTCGGCAGCACCACCGCGATGGATCGCGCCGCCGAGCCCGCCGAGATCGCCGAGGTCGTCGCCTTCCTCGTCTCGCCCGCCGCGAGCTACATCACCGGCGCCACCGTCCCAGTCGACGGCGGCCGCACCGCAATCTGAAATGGAGAGAAACCACATGAGTACGAGTTCTGTCATCGGTCTGAGCATCGATACTGCTGATGCCGGCAAGCTGGCGGCGTTCTGGGCCGAGGTGCTCGGATCGACCGTCAGCGACGGTGCGACGGTCGAGTCGGCCGCCGTCGACGGCACGCCCCGGCTGGCCTTTCATCAGGTTCCGGAAGCCAAGCAGGTGAAGAACAGGCTGCATCTCGACCTGCTGAGCAAGGAATTCGACGCGGAGATCGAGCGGCTGCTCGGACTCGGCGCCAGCCAGGTCAACGAAGTACGGCAGGGCGGCGCGCACTGGATCACCCTGGCCGACCCGGAGGGCAACGAGTTCGACCTGGTCGAGGGCTGACGCGCCAGGCTTCGTGGCCAACCTGACACCGGTACTGGCATTGTGGGCTCATGAAGGGTCTGATGCAGGACTACCAGTTGTCCCTGGACACGATCTTCCGCCGGGCCGAGGAGTTCTACCCGGATAAAACGGTCTACACCGGAGGACCAGCGCCCACCACCACGACGTACGCCGAATGGGCGGCGCGGACCAGACGCCTCGGTGGGGTGCTCGACACCCTCGGCATCACCGCGGACGGGCGGGTCGGCACCTTCGCCTGGAACTCCGGCCGGCATCTCGAGCTGTACTTCGCGGCGCCGTGCACCGGGCGGGTCCTGCATACGCTCAACATCAGGTTGTTCCCGGACCAGGTCGTCTACATCGCGAACCATGCCGAGGACGAGGTCGTTTTCGTCGACCGCTCGTTGCTCGGGCTGTTCCTGCCGTTGCTGGAGCGACTTCCGCTGGTCCGGCATGTCGTCGTGATGGACGACCTGCCGGCCGGCGCCCCGGGGGTCGAAGTACCGGATGACCCGCGGTTCCACGACTACGAGGAGCTCCTGGCCGCGGCCGAGCCGGTCGAGTTCCACGTCGAGGACGAGAACCAGGCTGCCGCGATGTGCTACACGAGCGGTACTACGGGCAATCCCAAGGGCGTCGTCTATTCGCATAGGTCCACCTGGTTGCACTCGATCGGCGTGCTCACCAACGCCGGGATCGGCCTGGACGAGACCGACACGGTGCTGCCGGTGGTCCCGATGTTCCACGCGAACGCCTGGGGTCTCGCGCACGCGGCTCCGATGGCTGGAGCGAGCCTGGTATTCCCCGGGCCGGACATGTCTCCGCAGGGGATTCTCAAGCTCCTGCAGGAACAAGACGTCACCCTTGCAGCTGGTGTTCCGACGATCTGGCAGGGCCTGTTGCCGTTGCTGGACGGTGTGCAGCTGCCCAAGCTCCGGCGGATCCCGTGTGGTGGTTCCGCAGTACCGCTGGCTCTTTCCGAGGCTTTCCGGGCAAAACTGGGCAAGCCGATCCTGCAGGCGTGGGGGATGACGGAGACCAGTCCTGTCGCGACGGCGGCGCATGTCCCGGCCCGGTACGCCGACCTGCCCGAAGACGAGAAGGCCAAACTCCGGGCCAGGCAGGGACTGCCCTTGCCAGGTGTGGAAGTGCGGATCGTCGAGCCCGGTTCGATCGAGCCGCTGCCGTGGAACGACGAGGCCACGGGTGAGCTGCAGGTGCGTGGTCCGTGGATCGCGGCCGAGTACTACCGCCCGGACGACGGTGTCGAGCTGAACACCGAGGACGGCTGGATGAAGACCGGTGACGTGGCGGCGATCGACCCGTTCGGATCCGTGCGGCTGGTCGACCGGACGAAGGACCTGGTGAAGTCCGGTGGCGAGTGGATCAGTTCGGTGGAACTGGAGAACCTGCTGATGGCGCATCCGGCGGTCAAGGAGGCCGCCGTGATCGGAGTACCGCATCCCAAGTGGGACGAGCGGCCGCTGGCGTGCGTAGTACTGCAGGAAGGGGCGACTGTCACCGCTGAGGAGATCCTGGCGTACCTGGAGCCGCTGGTCGCGAAGTGGTGGCTGCCGGACGCGGTGGAGTTCATCGACGAGGTCCCGAAGACGTCCGTGGGCAAGTTCTCGAAGAAGGATCTGCGGTCGCGGTTCGCTGACTATCACTTGGGCTGATGTGGCACAGCCACCTGAGCTGATAGGGCACAGCCACCTGGGCTGATGTGGCACGGACCGGAATCCTCGGTAGGGTGCCGTCGCATGCGAGGCATCATCCTGGCCGGCGGTTCCGGCACGCGACTGCATCCACTCACCATGGCTGCCAGCAAGCAACTGCTGCCGGTGTACGACAAGCCGATGATCTACTACCCGCTGTCCACGCTGATGCTGGCGAACATCCGCGAGGTGCTCGTCATCACCACGCCGGACGACGCGGCGCAGTTCCGGCGGCTGCTGGGTGACGGTTCGCAGTTCGGGATGGAGATCTCGTACGCCGTCCAGCCGAGCCCCGACGGACTCGCCCAGGCGTTCCTGATCGGGGAATCGTTCATCGGGTCGGAACCGGTCGCGCTGGCGCTGGGCGACAACATCTTCTACGGGCCGGGCCTCGGGGTGCACCTGCAGACCTTCAACGAGGTCGACGGCGGGGTCGTGTTCGCCTACCGGGTCGCCGACCCCACGGCGTACGGGGTGGTCGAGTTCGACACCGACGGGCGTGCGCTGAGCATCGAGGAGAAGCCGAAGGAGCCGAAGAGCAACTACGCGGTGCCGGGGCTGTACTTCTACTCCAGCGATGTGATCGAGATCGCCAAGGAGATCAAACCGTCCGCCCGTGGCGAGCTGGAGATCTCCTCGGTGAACGAGGTCTATCTGAACGCCAAGCGGCTCCAGGTCGAGGTGCTGCCGCGCGGTACGGCGTGGCTGGACACCGGCACGTTCGATTCGCTGATGGCGGCGGGGGAGTTCGTGCGGGCGGTGGAGATGAGGCAGGGCCAGAAGATCGGCTGTCCGGAGGAGATCGCCTGGCGTCGCGGCTTCATCGACGACGCCGGTCTGCAGAAGCGGGCGGATTCCCTGGCCAAGTCCGGCTACGGCAACTACCTGGTCGGCCTGCTCGAGGAAGCCCAGGGCCTCACCTGATCCCAGGCCCGCGCGTGAGCGTAGTTGTGGGCTGGGCAGGATTTGTCGGCGCTCGGCGCTAGGGTTGCCGTCGTGGAAGCCCCCCTTGCGTTGTACCGACGGTATCGCCCGGAGACGTTCTCCGAGGTGATCGGGCAGGACCATGTCACCGCCCCGCTGCGGAACGCGCTGAGCAACAACCGGGTGAACCACGCCTATCTGTTCTCCGGGCCGCGCGGTTGCGGCAAGACCACCAGCGCCCGGATCCTGGCCCGCGCGATCAACTGCGAGAAGGGCCCGATCGCCGAGCCCTGCGGCGTCTGCCAGTCCTGCACGGACCTGGCCCGCGGCGGCCCCGGCAGCATCGACGTGATCGAGATCGACGCGGCCTCGCACGGTGGTGTCGACGATGCGCGCGACCTGCGCGAACGCGCCTTCTTCTCGCCGGTGCAGAGCCGCTACAAGATCTACATCATCGACGAGGCGCACATGGTGACCACGCAGGGCTTCAACGCCCTGCTGAAGCTGGTCGAGGAGCCGCCGCCGCACCTGAAGTTCATCTTCGCGACCACCGAGCCCGACAAGGTGATCGGGACGATCCGGTCCCGGACGCATCACTACCCGTTCCGGCTGGTTCCGCCCAAGGTGCTTGGCGACTACATGGCGATGCTCTGCCAGGCCGAGGGCGTCACCATCGCGCCGGCCGCACTGCCGCTGGTCGTCCGTGCTGGCGCGGGTTCTGTGCGTGATTCGCTGAGCGTGCTCGACCAGTTGATCGGTGGGGCAGGGCCGGACGGCGTCACGTACGAGCTGACGGTTTCGCTGCTCGGCTTCACACCAGACTCGCTGCTGGACGCGTGTGTGGACGGGTTCGCGGCGCACGACAGCCGGGCCGTGTTCGAGACGATCGAGAAGGTCATCGAGACGGGTCAGGACCCGAAGCGGTTCGCGGAGGACCTGCTTCGGCGGCTCCGCGACCTGGTGATCCTGTCGGCGGTGCCGAATGCCGTGGCGTCCGGGCTGATCGAGGCCGCCGAGGACCAGGGCGAGCGCCTCCAGACCCAGGCAGCCGGGATTGGCGCGGCTGAGCTGACTCGTGCGGCAGACATCGTCGCGGCCGGCTTGCTGGAGATGCGCGGAGCCACGGCCCCACGACTCCAACTCGAACTGATCTGCGCAAAAGTCCTCCTCCCAGGCGCGGACGACTCCACCAACGGCATCCAAGCCCGCCTAGACCGAATGGAACGCCGCCTAACCATCGGCGCCCCAGCCGTCGGCACGACCAGTTCGTCGGCAGCCAGTACTGCGAGCCCGCCGGCAGCCGTGGCCCCGCCGACCCAGGCGGCCCCGGCTCCTCGACCCTCCGTACCCCCGGCCAACTCGGCGGCCCCAACCTCGTCCGCTCCAGGCGCCTCCGCTCCGGCGCCCACGCCCGCTCCGGGCGACTCCGGCCCGGCTTCCACAGCCGACCCGGTTGGAGCCGGGCCCTCGTCCGCTGCGGCAGCACCTGCCTCGGCGGCGCCGGGCAGTGCTCGCGGCGGGCGCGATTCGGCTGGCGCCTCATCCCCCACCGAGCAGGGCGGGCGGACCGGTGCATGGCCGGACGAATCGGCATCTCCGCAACCCGCCTCGTCTGCTCCTGCGGCTTCTGTTGCGCCTGCCGCTCCTGCGACGGTGCCGGCTAGTGCGCCAGCTGGGGTTCCGGCGTCTTCGGGGGCGGTGGGGTTGGGGGATGTGCGGCGGTTGTGGCCGGAGATTCTCGAAGCGGTGAAGGCCAAGCGGCGGTTCGCGTGGATCATGCTCAGCCAGAACGCCCAGGTGATCGCGATCGACGAGCAGATCCTGACGCTGGGTCTGGTGAACGCCGGCGCCCGCGAAAGCTTCGCCCGCTCCGGCAGCGACGAGATCCTGCGCCAGGCCATGGTCGACACGATCGGCCTCGACCGTCGGGTCGAAGCAGTCGTCGATCCCTCCACGGACCCCAGTGCCGCAGCCCCGCCGGCACCGAGCACTCCGTCGAGCTCCTCCTGGGACCAGTCCGCCCCGGCGACCATGCCGTCCGCAGGTGCTACCCAGCAGAGCACTCAGAACAACCCGGTCAACGCACCGAACTCCCAGGCCAACGCATCGACCCAGCCCGGCACCTCAGCGCCCGCTGGCTCCTCCCCGCCTCCCGCCCACAACGGCGACGGCGGCCCTGCCGGCTCCACCCCACCCGGCGCACCTGGCCCCAATTCGCACAGCAGCAACGCGGCCGGCACTGCGACCACCCCAGGTGCCACTGCGAACCACCCGATCAGCACCGCGAACCACCCGGGCGGTGGTGCGGTCGCCGTACAGGAGGCTCCGGCTCGCTCTGAATCGTCGGTGGGTGGGGCGATTGTCGTCGACCAAGGACCCCCGCTGCAGGCAGGTCAGCAGGCTGGCGGCCCTCCCGCGCCAACCGCCACGCCGGACACCCAGACAGCGGAACGGCAGGAACAGGTCGCCAGCAAACGACGAGCTGCCGAGGCCGCCGTAGCCGCTGAACAAGCCAGCCGAGCAGCCGCGGCTCCAGTGAACGAGGCCCCGCTCACCCCCGAGCAAGAAGCCGAGGCCATCGGCGAGGACGACGTCGTCCTGGAAGAGGACTCCCGCAGTCACACCGACCTCCTCCGCGACACCCTCGGCGCCCAGATCATCACCGAAGAGCCGAACTAACCCCCGACCCCAGCTGCTGGTTGGGGTTCGTCCACAAGCGTGGAGGGGCTGGCTGTGGTTCTGGACAAGCCGGGATGACGCCTCGGCGGACAGGGAATGTCCACAGGTTGTGGATAAACCTGTCCACAACCTGTGGAGAAGGCTTGGGAGACTCATCGGTTTCCACCCGGGCGGTCCCTGCCCCTGGGGTTGCCCGGCAAACCGGCTAGGCTCGGGGCAAGCGAAGGCAGTCGGGACGGGAGATCGCGGTGTTCGACGGTGGCGGTGCGCAGGGTGCTGGGGGCGGTTTCGACATGTCCGACCTGCTCGCGCAGGCGCAGGCGATGCAGAACCAACTGATGGAAGCGCAGGCCAACCTGGAGAACCAGGAGGTCGAGGGCAGCGCCGGCGGTGGTCTGGTGACCGCGCTGGTCTCCGGTACCGGTGAGCTGCTCAGCCTGACCATCAACCCGCAGGCGGTCGACCCCGACGACACCGAGACGCTGGCCGATCTGATCGTGGCCGCGGTCCGGGTCGCCTCGGAGAACGCCAAGGAGGTCGCGGCCCGCGCGATGGGCCCGCTGGCCGGCGGACTCGGCGGCGCGCTGCCAGGACTCGGCATCGGCAATGGCAGCGACAGCGAGCCCGAAGGCGGCTCGAGTTCGGACGGCAACGGCCCGCGGATCGGGTTCACGCAACCTGGTGGCACGACCGGTTTGCCCGGTCAGAACCCGGGCTGACGTGTACGAAGGGGCCGTCCAGGACCTCATCGACGAGCTAGGCCGGCTCCCCGGCGTCGGTCCGAAGTCCGCGCAACGGATCGCTTTCCACCTGCTGTCCGCCGACGAGACCGATGTCCGCCGGCTGGCCCACGTGCTGGTGCAGGTGAAGGAGAAGGTCAAGTTCTGCGAGATCTGCGGCAACGTGTCGGAGGAGACGCTATGCCGGATCTGTCGCGATCCGCGCCGCGACCTGGCCCTGATCTGCGTGGTCGAGGAGGCCAAGGACGTGGTCGCGATCGAGCGGACCCGCGAGTTCCGCGGCCGCTACCACGTGCTCGGCGGGGCGATCTCGCCGATCGAGGGGATCGGGCCGGACGAGCTGCGGATCCGCGAACTGATGCAGCGGCTGGCCAGTGGTGACGTGACGGAGATCATCCTGGCCACCGATCCGAACCTCGAGGGTGAGGCGACAGCGACGTACCTGAGCCGGTTGCTCCGGCCCATGGGGTTGCGCGTCACTCGTTTGGCTAGTGGACTTCCAGTAGGCGGTGATCTCGAGTACGCCGACGAGGTCACACTCGGACGGGCGTTTGAAGGGCGACGATCGATCGATGACTGAATCAACCGATAGTCCAGTGGATATCGCGGAGCGCGCGTTGGCGACGGATGCGGAGGACCTCACCGACTTCGCTGAACAGATCGCCGATCAGGTGCAGAGCTTCCTGATCTCCGTGCGGGACATCGCCGCGCAACCCGACGAGGACGGCGTGGACGAGGGGCTCGCCTCGCTGCCGTACCTGCTGCTCGAGGTGAGCCAGTTGCTGCTCGCCGGCGGCCGGCTCGGCGCGTTCGAGGACTTCGTGCCAGAGGAGCGGTTCGAGAGCGACGCGGGCCCGGACCCGGACCTCGACGCGATGCGGGACCGGCTGGCGGTGCTGTTCGAGGGACTGGACGAGTACGCCGAGGTCTTCGACCCGTACGCCGCGCCGCCGGAGATCACCGTCAACCGGCTCTCCGACGACCTGACGGCGATCGCGACGGACCTCGTGCACGGCCTTGCCCACTACGAGGAGGGCCGGGTCGTCGAGGCGTTGTGGTGGTGGCAGTTCTCCTACGTGTCCACCTGGGGCGCGGCGGCGAGCGCAGTATTGCGGGCCATCCAGTCGCTGATCGCACACGACCGGCTCGAGCCGGCCCACGATCCCGAGACCGAGGCATCCGACCGCGAACTGGTCGAGGTCGCCGAGGAAGTCGTCCAGCGCCGCTGACCCCTGTGGATACTCGGCGCCACGGCGGGCCGGATTCCGCTTGAATAGAGCGGTGTCTGTTTACGAGGTGATTCAGCGGCTGCCGGAGATCGACAAGGTGCGGAGGACCAGTCGCGCCCTGGCGATGCTGGACGCCGTGGTGAGCCCGGACCCGCAGTACCGGTACTTCAGTTTCGACTCGCGGTGGTCGCCCACGGACGAGACGGCCCTGATGAAGAGCGGGACCGGTGACGGGTACTCGATCGTGTTCTCACCCGACGGCGCGATCGCCCAGGGCTTCGATCACGAGTCGCCGATGTCGCCCTGGAACCCGGGTGCACAAGGGACCTGGCCCGGTCTGTTCATCGGCGTGCCCGACGTCCTGGCCCCAGCCCTCGACGAGCCCGCCTTCCTCGGGCCGGACGGCGACCGAGAGGTGACGGTCTGCTTCTGGCGCCAGTACGCCGACTCGTCGTGGCAATGCGGTCCCGTCGAGCACGCCGAGAAGGACGGCGCCGACTGGCTGTTCGAGCTACTGGCCGACGGCAGTCCCGCGGCCTACGCGAGCTTCGCCGAGGCGTACTTCGAGGTCCAACTCGATCTCGACGCTGTCCATCACGTCTACGCGCAGCTCCCGCTGACCGAGGAAGTCATCCGCGTCCTCAACCCTGAGCTCAACCCAGCCGCCCTCAAAGACGACATAGCCGAGATCGGCTACCCCCGCGACTGACCCAGCAAGCTGAGAACCCTTGACTAATGGGGCTTCTCAGAACATCCCGTTCCGGTTGGCGGACTCGTCGGGGATCGGTTGCATCACATCCCAGTGCTCGACGATCTTGCCGTTCTGAAGTCTGAAGAAGTCGACGATCGCCGTACCGGGTTGGCCCGGGATGCGGATTCCGTGGACGTGCGCGACCACGTAGTCGTCCTGCGCGACGATCCGTTTCACCTCTGCTCGCAGGTTGGGGAAGGACTCCCGCAGTTCGTCGAGAAAGCTGCGGAACCCCTCGATCCCGTCGGCGATCCGCGGGTTGTGTTGCGTGTAGGTGGGGCCGATCAACTTGCGAGCGGCTTCGAAGTCGCGTTGGTTCAGTCCGACCTCGTAGAAGTCCAGGACGGTCTGCTTGTTCGTTGCCAGTACTGCGGCGGAAGACATCATGAACTCCTAAGTTAACGACTGTAGTGCTACGACTGTAGCCTCACGCCCGTTCGACTACAATCGGGTCTGTGAACACGACCACCGCCCAGCCGCGTGGCCGCAATCCCCGCGGCCAGGGAGAGAAGTTGCGCGAGGAGGTGGTCGCGGCCGCCATCCGGATGCTCGAGGAGTTGGCTGACGACCAGGCGCTGTCGCTGCGTGCGGTGGCGCGCGAGATCGGGATCGCAACGACGTCGATCTACATCCACTTCGCCGATCGGGACGCCCTCGTCCTCGCCTCGTTGCAGCGCGCTCACAGCGACCTGATGGACTCGGTCCAGCGCGCCGCGGAGGAAGTGGCCGACCCGGTGGCCAAGTTGCGTGCGCGGACGCTCGTCCTCGGCGACTGGGCTTATCGGCACCCGGGCCTGTACAAGGTGCTGCACGAGAGCACGCTCAATCAGCGGGTCGACATGTCGTTCAAGATGGTCCTCGGTCAGCAGACCACTGCGGCTGTCCGACTCTGCATGGACGACGGACTCGTCCCGGCGGGGGATGCGGCCGAGACCTCGCTCGATCTCCGGGCCGCAGTTCACGGGGCAGTGTCGATGCGAGTCAACGAGCCAGACCTCCCCTGGCCGCCCCTGGAGGAACAGGTCGACCGCTTCCTGATCAAGCTGGTCGGCGTCAGCCCATCCGCCCTACAGCAGGCTTCCGCCTGAGGTGTCGAGCCAGTGGCCGGTGATCCAGCGGCTGTCTTCGGAGGCGAGGAAGGCGACCGCGTCGGCGACGTCCTCGGGGGTGCCGATGCGGCCCATCGACGACAGCGAGGCGACCCAGTTGAGCGCTGCTCCGACCAGGCGGCCCTCGTGGATCTCGGTGTCGATGACGCCCGGTGAGACTGTGTTGACGGTGATGCCCCGCGGCGCGAGTTCCTTGGCCAGGACGATGGCGAGGGAGTCCACGGCCCCCTTCGACATCGCGTAAATGCTGGTGTTCGGCATCGCCTGGCCGCGGCTCAGCATGCTCGACAGGTTGATGATCCGGCCGCCGTCGCGGAGCCGGGCCAGGCCGAGTTGGGTGACGAAGTGCAGGGCCTTGGCGTTAAGCGCGAAGACGCGATCGAAGTTCTCCCGGGTCGCCTTCGCGAGGACCGCCTGGTTCCCGGTGGTGCCGGCGTTGTTGACCAGGATGTCCAGGCCGTCCGCCTGCGCATCGAAGGCCGCCCAAAGTGCTTCGGCGTCCCCCTCGACCCCGAGCTCGGCCTGCAGGCTGAACGCCTCCCCGCCGGCCGCCTCGATCGCGGCCACCGTCTCCTTCGCGGCGTCGGCATTGCTGCCGTAGTGCACGGCGACGCGCGCGCCGTCGCGGCCGAGTCGCAGTGCGATCGCCCGGCCGATCCCCCTGCTGCCACCCGTCACGAGTGCGGTCTTGCTGGTCGTCATTGCCACTCCAACCCCTGGGTTCGATGAGCCGCGGCCATTTCAGGTACGGCGTACTCGAAATAGAGCGTACTCATTCAGGTACGGTGTACGCAAGAACGGCCGAAGGGGAGTGTGGTGGCGGACGACGAGCGGATCAGCATCTGGCTGCGCCCGGAGCGAGCGGATCGGTCCGGACCTGGACGCCGGCCCGGCTACAGCCGGGCGCAGGTGACGGCGACCGCGGTCGAACTCGCCGATTCCGACGGGCTGGAAGCGCTGACGATGCGGCGGATCGCGGCGGAGCTGGGTACGGGTGCGATGTCGCTGTACCGGTACGTGCCGAAGCGCGACGATCTGTTCGATCTGATGGTCGACGCCGCGCTGGCCGAGGTGGTTCTTCCCGCGAAACCGGCCGGCGATTGGCGGGCCGACCTCGCGCTGGTTGCCCGTCAGTTCCGCGTGGTCGGCTTGAAGCATCCGTGGCTGGTCGCCCTGATCACGACCCGACCTACGCTAGGCCCCGAGTTGCTGCGGGTGTACGAGTTCAGCCTGGGTGCGCTGGACGGGCTCGGTCTGGAGATCGATGAGCTGATCAGCTTAACGGGCATGCTGAACGACTACGTGTACGGCGCGATCCGGACCGAGATCGGCTGGCTCGAGTCCGCCCGCCGGACCGGGCTGGACGCCGAACAATGGAGGTCCGAGTACCTCGGCCCCTACGTCCAGCAGGTCATCGAGACCGGTAATCATCCGCTGTTCAACCGGACCGTGCTGGAGTCCAAGCTGTCGCACCTGCCGCCGGAGGAACGGTTCGAGTACGGCCTGGACCGCGTCCTGAACGGTATCGCCGCCAGCCTCCCCAAGCGCTAGTCCGGGAGCATCGGAACGGTCAGACCCTGGTCGCGTCCAAGAAGATTGCCTCGGGTGACGGCGTTGGTGCCGAAGCGGTCGCGCACGTGGTCCAGGGCGGCGTCGAGCTCGTCGTTGCTGGCCTTGTCGAACGGCAAGGCCAGTTGCACAGTCGACTCGTTCTCCAGGTTGCCCACCGAGATCCCGACCATGGTGATGCCCTGCTTCTCGATCATCGGTCCCGCGGCCGACAGCAACGACCGCGCGGTCACTAGGATCGCCCGCGTCTGACCAGTTGCCTGAGGCAACGTATGGGACCGGGTCGCCCGGCTGAAGTCGTCGAACCGCAGCCGCAACGTGACGGTCCGCCCTGCCCGCCCCGCCGACCGCATCCGCCGCGTCACCCGGTCCACCAGTCCTGCCAGTGCTGCGTCCAGGGCCTCGGCAGACTTGGGAGCTCGCCGACCGAGAGCGCGTTGTGAACCGATCGATCGACGCCGTCGCCCGACCTCGATCGGCCGGGGATCCCGGTTGTGCGCGAGCGCATGCAGATGTCGTCCCGACGCCCGGCCGAGCATCGCGATCAGCGCCGCCTCCGGCAGGATCGCGACATCCCCGACGGTCGTCAGTCCGCGGTTGCGCAACTTCTCCGCGGTCACCTCGCCGACACCCCAGAGTCGCTCGACCGCCAACGGATGAAGGAACTCCAGCTCCCGATCAGGCGGCACCAGTAGCAGTCCGTCCGGCTTGGCGACCCCACTCGCCACCTTCGCCAGGAACTTCGTCCGGGCCACGCCGACCGTGATCGGCAGTCCCACCTTCGCCAGTACTTCGATCCGAAGACGCCGGGCGATGTCGACCGGCGTACCGGCGATCTTGCGCAGGCCGCCGACGTCGAGGAAGGCCTCGTCGATCGACAGCCCCTCCACCAGCGGAGTGGTGTCGCCGAACACCTCGAAGACGGCCTTGCTGGCCTCGGAGTACGCCGACATCCGGGGCGGCACGATGATCGCCTGCGGGCACCGGCGGAGCGCCTGGCCGCCGTTCATCGCCGTGCGCACGCCGTACGCCTTCGCCTCGTAGCTACAGGCAAGCACCACCCCGCCCCCGACGATCACCGGCCGGCCGCGCAGGCGTGGATCGTCCCGCTGCTCGACCGACGCGTAGAACGCATCCAGGTCGGCATGCAGGATATTCGCCCCATCGCCCGACACGAACATATGTTCGCATAATCCGCAGGCGCGTGCCTAGAGATGAACCGCCCTGTGGATAGGGAGAAATCCCGAGGCGCGTTGTCGGCGCGACAGGACAGAATGCTCGGTATGGACCTGTCGGCATACCGTGCGCTCTGGCGGACCAAAGGAGTGGCATCGCTGCTGGCGTCGGCGGTGATCGCCCGCCTGCCGGTGATTGCGACGATGGTGCCCGTGTCGTTCCTGGCCAAGGATGCCGCGGGCAACTTCGGCTGGGCCGGCGTCGTCGCGGGCGCCTATTCGGTCGGTACGGCGATCGGCGGGCCGATCTGGTCCCGCCTGGCGGACCGGTGGGGTGGCAAATGGGTCGTGATCTGGACCGGGATGGGCTGGAGTGTGGCGATGACCGTGCTCGCCCTGCTCCCGGTCGAGATGTACCGGGCGATGCCGGTCGCGTCCGCGATCGCCGGCGCCCTGGTCTCACCGGTCACCTCGACCATGAGGGCGGCCTGGCCGAGGCTGGTCCAGGGGTCGCGGCTCCGGGCCGTCTACGCGCTCGATGCGACAGCGCAGGAGGTGCTGTTCGCGATCGGTCCGATGCTGGGCGCGGTGATGGTCAGCTTCGCCAGCCCGCGCGCCGGAGTACTGGCGGCTGCTGCTGTTGGGGCGGTGTCGATCTGGTGGTTCGGGCTGCAACAGCAGCCGGTGATGAAGCATGACGAGAACGCGGTGCGACTGACCGCGCCACAGTTGCTCTGGCACCGGCACCGACTGCCGCTGATTCTCGCTTTCGGCTTGTGCGTCACGTCTTTCGCGTCGGTCTCGCTCGGCGTCGTGGCGTTCGCCGACGAGCAGGGGAATCGCCTGATCGCAGGCGTCCTGGAGTCGGTCTGGGCGATCGGCAGCCTGGCCGGCGGGCTGATCGTGGGTGCCCTGCCAGGCCGGCGGAACTCCTACGTCTGGCGGCGGACCATGCTCGTCGCAGTCGGCATGTTGACCTGCGTCTTCGCCACCTGGTCAACGGTCTCCCTGGCGGTCGCCCTGTTGCTGGCCGGCTGCGTGCTGGCGCCGACAGTCGGTGCCCTGTACGAGCGGCTGGGCGCCCTGACGCCGGACTCGGTCCGGACCGAGGTCTTCGGCTGGATGGTCAGCGGCGCGATGGTCGGCGGGGCCGTGGGATCGTCGGTCGCCGGGCTGGTCGTGGAGGCGTTCGGCGTGCCCTACGTCTTCTTGATGGCAGCCGGGCTAGGACTCCTCGCCGCACTGTCCCTGCTGCACGTGCCACCGCACCGCCCCGCCGACGACATCGTCACCGACGAGGCGGTCGCGCTCGCCTGAGCCGTGCATGCCCTTCAGGCGGGCCGGTAGACGGAGTGCAGTACGCCGGTCGCGAAGGTGCTGTTGGACACGAGTTCCAGCGGCTGGGTCTCGCCCTCGTCGAACAGCCGAACCCCGTGCCCGACCGCGATCGGGTGGACCAGCAGATGCAGTTCGTCCAGCAGCTTCGTCCGCAGCAGCGACCGGACGAGGGTGACGCTGCCGACGGTGTTCAGGTTCTTGCCCGACCCCTTCTTCAGGGCGGTCAGCTCCTCGATCGGGTCACCTTGGAGCAGGGTCGAGTTCTGCCACTCGTCGACGCTGTCGAGCGTGCTCGAGACGACCAGCTTGTCCGTGCCGTTCATCTGCGCGGCCATCTCGACGTCGTCGCCCTGGTGCGGCCAGAACCCGGCGAACATCTGGTAGGTGTTCCGCCCCAGCAGCATGGTGTCCGACTCCATCGACAGGGACCCGACCACGGCACCCATCTCGTCGTTGAAGTACGGGAAGTGCCAGGTCTCCGGTGCCTCGACGACGCCGTCGAGCGAGATGAACAGTGAAGCGACGATCTTCCTCATGATGGTGCTCCTCATCGGTGGTGGCCTGCTTGCCTTTCACCGACGCGTCGACCGGCCGGGACTCCGATCGACATCACGCTCGACAAAATCTCTCAGGAGCCGGCCGCGGCCTGCCAGAGCGGCTTCAGGTGTTCTTGCGCGTCGGTCCACGAGACGATCGCCGGGTCCCGGTCGGCGAGGTACTCGGTCAGCCGGTTGAGGAAGTCCTCCCAGCCGAAGCCGTAGTCCACCGCCGTCGCCTCGGCGACCAGTGAGTGCGTCAGGGTCAGCATCGTGGAGTCGCCCGCCGGCTCGAGCAGCAGCTCGACCCGGGAGTCGGGCTCGCCGGGCCAGCTCCACGCTGCCACCAGCCGCTGCGGTTCCTCGCAGGTCTCGATCTGCAGTTCCGCGATGTCGGCGTCAGGTGGGCTCATCATCAGGCGCACGGTGCCGCCGACGACACGATCGCCAGAGACCTCCCCGAGCCAGCGGACGACCCGGTCGGGCCGGGTCCAGGCGGACCACAGTTCGCCTGGCGTCGCGTCGTACGGGCGTCGGACCTGCACGGTACGACGCTCGCCGGAGCGGGTGATCGTCCGCTCGGTGGGTCCGAAGAGGGTGGTCAGGTCAGGCATCGTCGTTCTCCTTCCGGGCGGCGCGGCGGCCGCGGCGTAGTTCGGTGTCGAGGGCGTCCAGGCGGTTGGTCCAGAACTTGCGGTAGCGGTCCAGCCAGGCGTCGATCTCCTGCAGCGGGCCGGTGTCGACCGCGTACAGCCGGCGGGTCCCTTCGACGGTGACGGTCGCGAACCCGTTGTCGCGGAGCACCCGCAGATGCTGGGAGACGGCCGGCTGGCTGATTCCGAACTCGGCGCCGATGGTGCTCGCGATGCTGCCGGCCGGCAGCTCGCCCTCGGCGAGCAACTCCAGGATCCGGCGCCGGACCGGATCGCCGAGAATGTCGAAAGCGTGCATGCGACACAGTATTTCAGTGAAGACTTATATAAGCAAGTGGTCTGCGTCACCGCGTGGCGTGGCCGGAAGGTCTGCGGCCGGATCAGGGCGGGACGGGGGAACCTTGCGGCGCCGCAGCGCACCGCCGGAAGAGCCGACCAGGTGATGGTCGGGCCGCAGACAACCGGCGCTACACGGCTAGAATGACCCGGAACGATTACGCCTGGTGCAACGCCGCACGGCGTACCGCCACCAGTGTTGCTGCTGGGGAACCAAGCTTTGAGGAGACACAGCTGTGGGACGCGTCGTGCACAAGTACGGCGGTTCTTCGGTCGCTGACGCCGAGAGCATCAAGCGTGTGGCCCAACGGATCGTCGCGACGAAGAAGGCCGGGAACGACGTCGTCGTGGTCATCTCCGCGATGGGGGACACCACCGACGAACTGATGGACCTGGCCAAGCAGGTCTCCCCGTTGCCGCCTCCGCGCGAGCTGGACATGCTGCTCACCTCGGGTGAGCGGATCTCCGCCGCGCTGCTGGCGATGGCGATCGCGAACCTCGGGTACGAGGCGCGCTCCTTCACCGGGTCGCAGGCCGGCGTGATCACCACCGCCCGGCACGGCAATGCGCGGATCATCGACATCACCCCGGGCCGGATCGAGGACGCGCTGGCCGAGGGGCATGTCGCGATCGTGGCCGGCTTCCAGGGTGTCGCGCAGGACACCAAGGACGTCACCACGATGGGCCGCGGCGCGTCCGACACCACCGCGGTCGCGCTGGCCGCCGCGCTGCAGGCGGACTACTGCGAGATCTACACCGACGTGGACGGCATCTTCACCGCGGATCCGCGGATCGTGCCGGCCGCGAAGCAGATCCCGAGGATCTCCTACGAGGAGATGCTCGAAATGGCTGCCTGTGGCGCGAAAGTGCTGCACCTGCGCTGCGTGGAGTACGCGCGGCGCTACAACGTACCCGTCCACGTGCGTTCCTCCTTCTCCCAGAAGGAAGGCACCTGGGTCGTCGATGCGAAGGACATTCAGACCATGGAACAAGCGATCATCTCCGGTGTGGCCCACGATCGCGGCGAGGCCAAGATCACCGTGGTCGGAGTGCCCGACAAGCCGGGTGAAGCGGCCCGCATCTTCGAGACGGTCGCCGCCGCCGAGACCAACATCGACATGATCGTGCAGAACGTCTCGGCGGTCGCCACCAACCGGACCGACATCTCCTTCACGCTGCCGCGCTCCGACGGTTCCCGGGCGATGTCCGCGCTGGCCCGGATGAAGGACGAGGTCGGGTACGAGCAGTTGCTCTACGACGACCAGATCGGCAAGGTGTCGGTGATCGGCGTCGGCATGCGCTCGCACCCGGGCGTTTCGGCGAAGTTCTTCTCCGCGCTCGCCGACGCCGGCGTGAACATCGAGATGATCTCCACGTCCGAGATCCGGATCTCGGTTGTGGTGGACGAGAACCTGGTGGATGCTGCCGTGACCGCGGCACACACCGCGTTCGACCTGGACGACGAGCACACCCAAGCTGTCGTGTACGGAGGAACTGGACGGTGACCCCTGTGAGCGCTTCCCTGGATCTGACCGATGACCGGGCGGGACTCCCCTCGTTGGCGGTGGTCGGGGCGACCGGCGCCGTCGGCACGGTGATGCTCCAACTGCTCTCCACCCGCGAGAACGTGTGGGGAGACATCCGGCTGATCGCATCCGAGCGCTCCGCAGGTAAACGGCTGAAGGTTCGCGGCGAGGAGGTCGAGGTCGTCGCGCTCAGCGCGGAGGCCTTCGAGGGCATCGACGTGGTGATGTTCGACGTGCCCGACGAGGTGTCCGCGCACTGGGCCCCGATCGCGGCGTCCAAGGGTGCCGTCGTGGTCGACAACTCCGGCGCCTTCCGGATGGACCCCGACGTGCCGCTGGTGGTGCCCGAGGTGAACGCGGAGGCCGCTCGCAACCGGCCGAAGGGGATCATCTCGAACCCCAACTGCACAACGCTTTCGATGATCGTGGCGATGGGCGCACTGCATCACCGGTACGAACTCGAGGAGCTCGTCGTCGCGTCGTACCAGGCTGCTTCGGGCGCCGGTCAGGAAGGCATCGACGCGCTGTACGACCAGCTGATGAAGGTGGCCGGCAACCGCGAGCTCGGCACCACGCCGGGCGACGTGCGCCGGGTGATCGGCAACGCGCTCGGGCCGTTCCCGGCGCCGCTGGCGATGAACGTGGTGCCGTGGGCCGGTTCGCTGAAGGAGGACGGCTGGTCCTCGGAGGAGTTGAAGGTCCGCAACGAGTCCCGCAAGATCCTCAACCTGCCGAACCTGAAGGTCTCCGCGACCTGCGTCCGCGTTCCGGTGATCACCACGCACTCGCTCTCGGTGCACGCCCGCTTCGGCCAGGAGGTCGACGTCGACGAGGCCCGCGACGTACTGCGGGACGCACCTGGCGTGCTCCTCTTCGACAACCCGGCGGAGGCGGAGTTCCCCACGCCTGCTGACGTGGTCGGCACCGACCCGACCTGGGTCGGCCGGATGCGGAAGTCCCTGGACGACCCCCAGGCCCTGGAACTCTTCGTCTGCGGCGACAACCTGCGCAAGGGCGCGGCCCTCAACACGGCCCAGATCGCCGAGGTCGTTGCCAAGGAGTTCATCCCGGCCAAGTAGGCCGGTCTACAACCAGCTCTCGCGCGCGGCGTGGAGGGCCAGTTGGAAGCGCGTGCTGGCGCCTGTGCGGTTCATCAGGCGTTCCAGGTAGCGGAAGAAGGTCCGGCGGCTGATGCCCAGCGTGCGGGCGATCGTGTCGTCGGCTGCGCCGGTCGCCAGCAAGGCCAGCAGGCGGCGTTCGATCGGCTCCAGCCGGTCGTCCTCGGTGCCCACGGATGCGTGCAGGGGAAGGGCATTGCGCCAGCACAGCTCGAACATCCCGATCAGCGCGGTCAGCAGACTGCTCGGCCGGATGATCAGCAGCGACCTGTTCACATCGGTGTCGCGCACCGACATCGACACGAACGCGATGGACCCGTCGATGATGGTCAGCTTCGCCGGTACGTCGGGCAGCACTCGCGCCTGCTCACCCGCCTCCACGCAGGGCAGGATGTTCTCGGTCAGGTAGCCCGGCACCTCGACCGATTCCGGCGAATAGACCACCCGGTACGAGACGCCGCGGCTGAGCTGCTCGATCTCGACCTGGTTCGGCCCCGCGCCCAGGTAGTACGGCGGGGAGTCGATGGTGAGGATCTCCCGCTGGGCATTGTCCTTGATCTGGTGGATCCGCTCGACGATCGCGCTCCCGGTGACCACCTCGATCAGGTGCGTGGTCGACTCGTTGTGCACGGTCCGGCGGAACTCGTCGTACGCGTTGAGCACCTCGATCCGGGCCTGTTTCAGCTCGGACTCGCGACGCAGCGTGAGGGCTTCCAGGCCGGCGTCGGGCGGCACCGGCAGGAAGCGGGAGCGGTCGGACCCGGAACGCCGGGCCAGGCCCGCCTGGACGAGTCCTCCGAGCGTGGCGTCGATCGGCGCGGCGCTGTCCGCGACTGCCTCGCCCAACTCCGTCACCGAGGACGGCCCGGTCCGAAGCAGGTGCTGGTAGACCCGGATCTCCTCGTCGTTCAGGCCGAGCACGCGAAGATGGTCGGCACGCTCCGTGTCGGTCGAGCTCATCTGTCTCCCCTCCCTCCCCGGTGCGGTCACTGTCCGCTACCGCCACTCCAGGGTAGAACGATCCGCAAGGTCTTGTCGGAACTGTCCGTATCGCGGTGAGCGCACGCAGCGAGTTTCGTTGTTATGTCAGCATTCTTGTGCCGTGTCACCATCTGGCCACCCTTTCTGCGCAGTTGTGAGCGAGAATTGAGGTCCAGCAGCCCGGCGACGGACCACCTGAGCGCCGCCGGGCTGCTGTTCCAATTCTGGCCCCACTTCGCTCATCCGTCAGCGAAGGCCGTTTCGGTTGGGTCTCTCTTCCGGCGCATCGGTGCCCTCGCACTCCAGTGCCATCACCCGCTGTGCTGGAGGGTGTACAAACTGTGCTACTCCATCGTGAGGCCGATGAAGAGGAGACCCGCCCATGCTTCCTTTCTCCAGAGTTGCTCTGTCCAGACTTCTCCGCGTTATCGGCCTGGGTGCGATGACCGCCGCCCTGGTCATCGTGCCTGTCCACTCGGCGAGTGCCGGGCCCACCTCCGCTCAAGGTGAGCCCGGCCCCCGAGTCGTCGGTGGAACCCGCGCAGCGTTAGGTGAGTTTCCGTGGATGGTGAGGCTGTCCATGGGATGTGGTGGTGCGATGTACACCACACAGCTCGTCCTGACCGCCGCGCACTGCGTGGGTTCCACCGGCAACAACACCTCGATCACCGCGACCGTCGGGGTGGTCGACCTGCAGGACACCTCGGCGACGAAGGTGAAGTCGACGTACGTCCACCGCTCGACGACGTACGGCACCAGCACCGGTGGTGACTGGGCCCTGATCAAGCTCGCGACGCCGATCACCGGGGTCGCGACGTTGCCGGTCGCCACGACGACGGCGTACGACTCAGGCACCTTCACCGTGGCCGGCTGGGGTGCGGCGAGTGAGGGTGGTGCGCAACAGCGCTACCTGCTCAAGGCGAACGTGCCATTCGTGGACGACGTCACGTGTCGCGACGCGGGCTCGTACTACAGCGACCTGATCTTCCCGGCCGAGATCTGTGCCGGACAGATGGCGACCGGCGGCGTCGATACCTGCCAGGGTGACTCCGGCGGTCCGATGTTCCGCCGCAACGCGGCCAACGCGTGGATCCAGGTCGGCATCGTCAGCCACGGTGACGGCTGTGCGAGGCCGAGCGCGCCCGGCGTCTACACCCAGGTGAGCACGTTCGCCGGCGCGATCCAGGCAGCCGCCGACAGCCTCGGCGGTGGTGGCGGTCCCGGCGCTTGCGGTCCGTTCACGAACGCGAACAACGTGAACATTCCTGATGCGGGTGCCGCGGTCACCAGTACTGCGACAGCGTCCGGCTGCACCGGGAACGCGTCGACCGCGACCCAGGTGGCGGTCGACATCAAGCACCCGTACCGCGGTGACCTGGTGATCGACCTCCTCGCGCCCGACGGATCGGCGTACCGGCTGAAGAACTCCAGCAGCGACTCCGGCGACAACGTCATCACCACGTACTCCGTGAACGCCTCCAGCGAGGTCCGCAACGGAGCCTGGCGACTCCAGGTCCGCGACATGGCGGCCCAGGACGTCGGCTACATCGACAGTTGGTCCATCACCCTCTGACGCCCTCCCCGGTCGACGTCCCCCATCGCGACCCACCGAGGCCCCGGCTGGTTCCAGCCGGGGCGTCGGCGCATTTCCCCAATACGCCGGTACGCCCGCCGGCCCGCCAGGTACGCCGGGTGTGGTGGTCCTGTGGGGAGAACCTTGGGGATCATTCGCCTGCTTTTGACGGTCTGTGGATGGGTGGGTTGACGTGAGGGAGGTTCCTCGTGCATAGGCGCGGATCGTTCGCCGACGCGCACGGTGGTATGCGGGTGCATAGGTGTGGGTGGTTCGCGTCGCCGGACTGCGTGATGGTGCTGGTCGCGGCGAGGTGAGTCAAGGGCGCCTTTGGCGTCGCCTTCGGCGATCGAACGAGTTCGACCCTTGACACACCTCACCGCGACCAGGGAAGGCCGCAGCTAGCCCGGAGCCGCTGGGAAGTACGGCCACAGTCCAGGTGATCTCCCAGGCAGGCGGCAGCCGGCGATTCCGTCGAGATCACCGCCCGGGTGGTTCGCCGGGACAAGAGTCGGGACCTTGAACAGGAAATGGGGGCCTAGGACAAGCAATACCTTGTCCGAGGTCCCCGCTACCTGTCCGAGCCCCCACCAACTCACCCGACCAGGCCCGATCGAGAGCCTGATCACCCGACCGGACCCGATCCGGACCCTGCCGAACCACCAGGCGGACCAGACGCACCACCTAGCGGAACAGCCGGCGCACGTGCCATCCGATGACGGGCTCCACGACGGATGGCGCCGTACAAGCCGGTATTGGTCGAACGAGCCGGCATCGGCCGGGGAGCCGCGTGGCCGATGTCGGGCTGTTCGATGGATGGCGCCGTACAGGCCGCTATCGGTCGAACGCCGTGGCATCGGCGGGTACCGGCTCGCGTCAGCGTCGGCCGCGACGGTAGGAACTGCGCCGGAGAGCTGCGTGGGGCGTAGTGCAGGGCTGAGGCCCCGAATCCGGACGGACTCGGGGCCTCAGGGGTTTGGTCAGCGGGAGGCTTCGACGAACTGGCGCATCAGGTCGACGGGGTTGGATTCGGGTTCGGGTTGGGCCAGGCGGGTGGTGGGGATGCGGGCCTGGGGGGTCTCTGGGGACTGGAGGCTGGAAGTGGCGGTGGTGAGGGGGAGGGTGAGGGAGGACTTCGCCGGGTCGAGGGTGACGGTGGCGCCGGTGAAGGGGACGGACGGGTTGTCCGGCTCCACGGTGAGGACCAGGCCGAGGCGGTGGCCGGCGGCGAAGACGACGTCGTCGGCGTTCAGCTCGAAGGTCAGGTCGTACCACTTGCCCGACTGCAGCGACTCCTTGCGGTTCAGCGACTTGTAGTGCCCGATGTCCGCCAACGTCCGGACCACGACGGAAGCATCGGAAGCCGCCGTGTTGATCTGCGTCTGGGGGTAGCAACCGGTGTCGAGCGTGTTGCCGCCACCCCAGCACACGTTGGTGTTGGGGACATTGGTGACGTCGCGATAGCGGGTCGCCGTACCGTAGTCGACCAGGCGCGCTTTGATGCCGGAGGCAACCTTGTTCACCTTGACCCGGACCGTCACCTTGCCCGTGCCCGACATCCGCACGGACTGCTCGAGATCGTTGCTCAGGAACACAGCACGATCAGGCTTCGCGGTGGTCGGGTCCAGTACTGCGGCATCCGTCGACTCGTTGCTGGTTCCAGTGAAGCTGACGGGGTCCGACGAAGCGGCTGCGATCGACAGCCCACCGGTCTTCGCGTTGAGCGGCTTGCTCAGGTTCAGCTTGGTGTTCTGTACGCCGGCCGCGGGCCAGCGTGGTTCGTCGACGAACGACCCGTCCTCGCGCTGGACAGTCGCCTGCGGGGTCTGCATGACGCCGTTCTGCAAGCCCTGCAGCCAGTAGTCGAACCAGGGCTGCAGCTTGTCGACCCACTCGTCACGGAAGCTGAATCCATCCAGGTGCACACCCTGGTGCAGGAAGATCTTCCGCGGCACACCGCGCTTGGCGAGCTCGTCCCACCATTCGCCGAACTGCCGGGTCTTCACGTTCTCGTCGCCAAGCCCGTGCACGACATACACGGATGCGCGGACCTTGCTGGCGTCGAGCCGGTAGTTCCGCGGATCCCAGAAGCGGCTGTAGCTGCCGGTACGGGTGTCGGAGTCCTGCTCGATCTCATCCGTCAGCTCGGCACAACGTGGAGACGCGTCGTTGCTGACGTAGTCGTGCAGGAAGCCCATGTACTCGTCGTAGTACGGCACCCCGTTGCTGCGGGTGTAGTCGTACCAGCTGGAGATCGCGGCGATCGGCACGATCGTCTCGAGTCCCTTCACGCCGGTACTGGCGACTGAGTTCGCGATCGTGCCGTTCCAGGAGACCCCGATCATGCCGGTCTTCCCGGTGGACCAGTCGGCCTTCACCTTCGCGCCGGCCGGGGTATACGCAGGCACGCGGTTGTTGAACCAGTCGATCACGGCCTTGGTCCCGAGCACCTCGAGGTCCGCGCCGACATCGCTGCAACTGGTCGAGCGGAAGGTGCCGGGCATGTCGACGAAGGCGACCGCATACCCGCGCGGTACGAAGTAGTTGTCCAGCCAGCTCCCGAAGACCTGCCGGGTGCCGTTGGCATCGAAGTACGTCTTGGAGTCGCCCGCGTAGTACGGCGAGGCCTGGATGATCACCGGTACGTCGATGCCGGCCTGGGCCGCTTCGCCGGGGCGGATGATGTCGACGGTGATCCGGTCCTTGATCCCGTTCTCGTCACCGTCCAGTCCGGGAACCTCGACCTGGACGCGTTCGTGGATCGCGTTGTCGTAGTCGTAGGCGGCGACGGTCTTGGTGCCTTGGACGAACGGCTTGTTCGGTGCGGCGGTCGGGCCGGCGGTCGCGGTCAGCGATGCCAGCGGGACCACGACGGCGGCGGCCAGTACGGCGACACCGGTGCGGAATGCGAGTCTCGAGCGGTTTCGAGCTGGGCGCATGCGTGTCTCTCCCCTTTGGGCGGTGGGTGGAGCACCCCAGCCCTCCCTCGACAGGGCCGTTGTGGTGAACGCACCTTAAACAACAACCCCCACCCCTGTCTGCACACAGCTCACCCGACCGGTCACTTTCCGTGGAGATCAGGGGAAAAACTTCACTAAGCCAGGGTGGTGAGGAGTTCGGTGAGCGCGGCCTTCGTGGGGTGGTCGGCCGGGGTGTACGTCATCAGGGTCTGGCCGTTGTCGCCTGGTAGTTCGAGGACTTCCAGGGTCAGGGTGAGCCGGCCCGCGGCCGGGTGGTTGAGGACCTTCGGGCAGTGGGAGGCCTTGCTGACGTCCTGGGCGGTCCACCACTCGGCGAAGATGCAACTCCGGGCGGACAACTCCGCGACCAGGTCGGCCAGGTCCGGGTCGTCCGCGTAGTCGGTCGAAGCATGCCGGAGGTGGGCGACGACGTCTTTCGCGGCCCCTGCCCAGTCCTCGTAGAAGGTCCGCGCGGACGGATCCAGGAAGTACAACCGGGCGATGTTCCGTTCGGCGGGCTCCAGAGCGCCGAAGTCGGTGATCAGCGCGGCGGCCGCGGGGTTCCACGCGAGCACGTTGCTCAGCCGGTCCACCAGCACAGCCGGGGTATCGCGCAACGATTCGATCAGCGCTGTGATCGCCGGCCGGACCTCCGCAGGCGCAGGGCGCGACCTCGCCGGCGGCGAGGCCAGCGACTGCAGATGATCCCGCTCGGTGTCGCTCAGGCGCAGGGCCGTGGCGACAGCAGCCAGTACTGCGGGCGACGGGTGCGCGGCTCGTCCCTGTTCCAGGCGAACGTAGTAGTCGACACTGACATTCGCGAGCATGGCGACTTCCTCGCGCCGAAGACCGGTGACCCGTCGGTCCGGCAGCGTGGGAAGGCCGACCTCCTCGGGGCGCACCCGGGCCCGTCGCGTCTGCAGGAACTCACCAAGCTGGGGACGCACGGTCACCAAGCAAGTATCCACGACAGCTCAACGACCTGGGTGGTACTGCCAGACCCACGGTCGATGCGGATCTGGTCCACCCCGCGCGGCGGCGGAACCGTGGAGGCATGACAAACCGAGTAGCCCTGATCACCGGCGCCGCCAGCGGTATCGGCGCCGCCGTAGCAACCCGTCTCGCCGCCGACGGTGCGGCCGTTGCCCTCCTGGCGAGGCGCCCGGACCGCCTGGAGAAACTCGCCGCGCAGATCGTCGAAGCCGGCGGCACCGCGGTCGCAGTACCGGCTGATGTGACCGACGAGCTGTCCCTCGCCAAGGCCGCCAAGAGGGTCGCCGACAGCCTCGGCGACCTCGATCTGCTGGTGAACAACGCGGGCATGATGACGATCGCGCCGTTCGAGGAGTTGCCGGCCGCCGAGTGGCGCCGGTTGATCGACCTCAACGTCAACGGCGTCCTCAACGTCATCCGTACCTTCCTCCCTGCCCTACAGCGCTCAGCCGCGACCAGGACCACCGACCTGGTGAACGTCTCGTCGGTCGGCGCCGATCGCTTCATGCCGGGCATGGCCGTGTACGGCGCGTCGAAGGCAGCCCTGTCCTATCTATCCAGGGCACTCCGGATGGAGGTTGCCGGCCAGGGCATCCGGGTCACGAACCTCGAGCCAGGCATGACGGACGGAACCGAACTCGCCGACGCCTTCGCCCCGGAACTCCAGGCGATGGTCGACGACCTCCGAACCGGCCTGCCCGCGATCCAGGCCGAAGACGTCGCCGACCTGGTCTCCTACCTCGTCAGCCGCCCTCGCAACGTCAACCTCCCCAACCTCATCATCCAGCCCACCAAGGAGATTTAGGCCCCTGTTCACCTCGAGGTGCGTTGGCGGCGTTAGCGTCGCCGGCATGACTATGACGCGGCGATCTTTGCTTCGGGCCAGCGGAGTCGGGGTCGGGCTGGCGGCAGTGAGCCCGGCCCTCCCCGCGATGGCATGGCCCGCGATGGCTTCGAGCCGGCGGACTCGGGTGCTGTTGGCAACGAATGAGCCGTGGGGGACGTATCACGCGGCGCCGTTGCTGGCCGAGGCGGCGCGGCGGGGCTGGGAGCTGGTGCAGCTTGTGCCGGATCGGTCCGTGATCCTGCCGACCGATCCGGTCAAGGTCGCCACCTTGGACGACGTGCCGCCGGCTGATCTGCTGGTCGTGAATGGTGCGAGCGACTGGCCTGCCGACTGTGCCGCGGCTCTTCGACGCAAGATGCCGCTGGTTGCGAGTTCCCTCGCTTATCTTCAGCCGAAGGAGGCGCCGCGGGCGCACGAGTTCCGGTCTCGGCTCGAGTTGGTCAGCGCGGCCTCGCCGGCGGAGTCAGACGTGTTCGCGGCGTACCTGGGTTGGAAGCGCCGCGTCCGGATGGTCGGCTCTCCGCAGACCGACACCCTGCCCCGCTACCAGCCGCAGACCGATCGGGTACTGGTGCTGACCAGCGTCACTCATCCGGATCCGACCGGTGGGGCCGCGCCCGGTACGCAACTGCTGCTCGACGCTGCGGCCAAGCTGGAGGCCGCAGGCAAGCACATCGTGGTCGGTCTGCACCCGCGCGAGGACAGGAAGCTGTGGGAGCGGTACGAGATCAGCCCGGTTCCGTCCGTACAGGCGTCGGCCACGGCCGAGTGTGCGGTCGGCATCCCGGGCACGGTCTTCCCGATCGTGGCCGCGGTCGGCGTACCGCTGGTCGGCTGTGTCGATCCGGCGCTCCAGGTGCCCGACTACATCCTCGACGTCTGCTCGTCCACCATCGACAGCCCTGACGAGGCCATCGAGGCCATCGAGAGCGCCCGGCCGGCGAGCCGTGGTGATGTGTTCGCCGCCGTCGGACCGATCGGCGGTTCGGCCCGTCGCCTCTACTCCGCCTGGAACACCACAATCACCTGCAGCCTGGCTCAGGCAGCCTGAGCCAGCCTCAACCTGATCGCCGCGACGCCGATCGAGACACTCTGACCCCATCCCACGGTCAGCGTGTCGCTCTCGATCCCGTCGCCGAAGACGACCAACTCGGACTCTGCCGTGATCGTCAGGCCCGCCTGCCCCGTCACCAGTCCCTCGGTGCAGTCCGTGCCGGTCACCGGTGACGGCCAGGCTTCACGGACGAACCAGCACAGAGTGGGTTCACTCGCGCCCGGCAGCCGCAGGGTGCTCCGGCGCTCCTGCCAGGCCGAACGGCACCAACCGGTACATCCCGTACCAGTCCCGACCAGGATCCCGGACGACGACTGCCGCTCCTCGAATCCGTCCGAGGTCGTCAGCCGGTAGCGGGCCGACTGATGCGTGCGATGCCCCACGTACACCTCGTTCAAGGCGAGCAACAGCTGCCCATCATCGGTGCTAGCGGCAACCATCGTCCGCTCTTCCACCCGACGTTCCCGGAGCAGTCCGGCAACAGCAGCAGGCGAATGAGGCACCAGTACTCCGGGGTTGCGCGCCGGCTCCGGATTGACCCCAATCACCGGCTGGCCATCCAGGTACTTCGCCACGTTCGCCACCAGCCCGTCCTGCCCGACTGCGATCACCAAATCCTCCGGCCCGAACACGAACCGGTCCAGATCATTGCGCTCGGCAACTGCGCGACGCCAGTCCAGCGGAATCGCTGCCGACACCGCCGCGAGGGCCGACTGCTGATGCTGGTGCCGAGCATCCAGCTCGGCCAGATCACGCCCCCGGCTGGTCAGGAAGAAGCCGGCCTGCTGGCGGGTACCGTGCCGGGCGACCAGTTCCGTGAGCTCGGTCGCCCGGTGCACAACCACCGCCCTGGGTGGCAGGCTCATGCCTGGTTCCCAGCCGTCAGCTTGGTCAGCAGCGGCGTGAGCAGGTCCGGCGTCAGGTTCAGCGTGCCGATCTCGGGCAGCGCGCCCTGCTTGATCGCCAGCGCCAGGATCATGCCCTGGTCCAGCTCGCGGTACGCGTCCAGCAGGGCCCCCTCGGCCGCCGCCTCCGCCGCGCCCAGCGCGCGCTTCGCATCGGCTTCGGCCGCACTCAGCGCTCGCTTGCGACTCGCGGCAGCCTCGGTCTCGATCCGCCCGGCCGCGGCCGCCTCGGTTGCCCGCTGCCGCTCGTTCTGCCCGCGCTGGGTGACCAGTTGTTCTTCCCGCCGAGCAAGCTCGATCTGGTTCTGCAACTCGTTCTCCGCGATCGAACGCTCCCGCTCGACCGCCATCGCCCGCCGCTCGTACGTCGCCTTGTCCGCAGCCTGCTGAACCATTTCCCTGGTGGGAGTCTGCAGGGCACGTTCCATGTCGCTCTCAGCCCGTACTGCGACCACGCGGACGTCTTCCACGCCGATCCCGAGTCCTGTGAGTCGCTGGTCCTCACGGAGTCCGGAGCTCACCGCCAGCCGGAGTGAGGCCATGCCTTCGGACAGAGCCTGGGTCAGCGTCATCCGTGCCAGCAGGTCCAGCGCCGTCTGCTGCGCGAGCTCGGTCAGCAGGCCGCCGAGTTGCTCGAGCGGAGTGGCCCGCCACAACCCGGTGTCCGGGTCGATCCCGAAGTCGAGCCTGGTCGACGCCAGCGCCGGGTCGGTCACCCGGTAGGTGACGGTCGCCTGCACGACCACGTCCTGGAAGTCGACCGTCCGTCCGTGGAACAGCAGCGGCTGCTCGCGGTCGTCGATCGGAACCTCGCTCAGCGACGAATTCAGCGCCCGGAACCAGAACGCCTGCCCGGCGCCGTCGTGGACCAGCTTGCCGTTGCGCAGGTGCCGGACGTGCGTGGTCGGGTTGGCCCGCAGGTGGCTGATGAAACGGAACCGGGTGATGTCGGCCATCGGTCTTCTCCTCGAATTGTCGTCACCTTGACGATAAGGCGCGGAATCGCTTTTCGTCAAGGTGACGATTAGAGTGCCGTGCCATGGACTTCGTGCCGCTCGGCCTGGCTGCCGACCTGGTGATCCTGACCGTGCGCGACGGCTCCCTGGAGGTGCTGTTGATCCGCCGCGGCATCGCCCCCTTCAAGGGCCGCTGGGCGCTGCCCGGCGGATTCGTCCGTCCCGAGGAGGATCTGGAGGACGCGGCCCGCCGTGAACTCGGCGAAGAGACCGGCCTGGTGTCGGACCGGATCCACCTCGAACAGGTCGCGACGTACGGGGAACCGGGGCGTGACCCGCGCGGCCGGGTGGTCAGCGTCGCCTACCTGGCCCTGGTGCCGGATCTGCCTTCACCGGTCGCCGGGACGGATGCCGCGTCGGCCTCCTGGGTCAAAGTCAGCGAGGTGGATGCCGGCAGGCTCGCGTTCGACCATCACCGGATTCTCTCGGACGGCGTCGAACGGGCCCGGGCCAAGCTCGAGTACTCACCCCTGGCCGCGGCGTTCTGCGCCGACGAGTTCACCATCTCCGAGCTGCGCGGAATCTACGAAGCGGTCTGGGGCGTCCCGCTCGACCCCCGCAACTTCCACCGCAAGGCGACCAAGACCCCCGGCTTCGTCACCCCCTTGGGCGCCACCACCACCCGCGACGGCGGCCGCCCGGCCCAACTCTTCACCCGCGGCCCCGCCACCACTCTCCACCCACCGCTTACGCGGGGCGGGTGAGCGTGTAGAGCTTCTCGGCCGGGATGAGGTCCGTGTGCGTGCCCGGGGATCCGCAGGCCCAGGCGCCGGCGACCGAACCCGCCGTCGCCGCGTCCTGCCAGCTCGCGCCGTCCAGCCACCTCGCGAGGAAGCCGGAGACGTAGGCGTCGCCGGCGCCGTTGGTGTCCACCACCGGACGATCTGGAATCTCCACGGCCGGTACCGCGACCGGATCCTGGTCGCGCACCATCAAGTGGCTGCCCTCGGAGCCGGCCATCGCGATCACCGCGCTCGCCCGGCCCCGCTTGAAGATCCGCCCGGCGACATCCTCCACCGGCTCGGTCAGGGCACTGGTGGAGAGGAAGACCAGATCCGCTGCTTGAGCGAAGTCCCAGTGGAACTCGTTGTCACCGTCCCAGTCGTGCAGGTCGGTCGACACCGTGCAGCGTGCCGCGGTCGTGTCCTCCAGCGCCTGCCGCGCGAAGTCCACGATCGACACATGCACATGACGAGCCAGTTCGACGCCCGGTCGCCAAAGGTCCGCGGTCACCACCATGCCCTCGGGGTGGCGTGCGTCGTACAGCGAGACCCGACTGCCGTCCGGTGAGACGAGGTTGACCGAGCGGCGGGTGCCGCTGGGGTGGATCCCGTACGTCAGCGGCACCCCGAGCTTCGCGTAGGCCTGCCGGATCCGCTTGCCCTCCGGGTCGTCGCCGATCACGTCGGCCAAGGCGGTTTGGAGGCCGAGACTGTGGCATCCGAGAGCGACTCCATGCCCGGTGTGACCGAGATATGACTCCACGGGGTCGACGTGAATCGTCTCCACCGCGGGCAACGGCAACTCCGGCACGCGGACGATCGTGTCGATCCCCACCCCACCGATCACGAACACGTCCAGCGTTAAGTCCTCACTCATACAAGCATCTCTATCACCGCGGTCAACCGCGGTCATGAGCTCATTTCCTGATCGGGGCGCCCGTCTTGTCCTGGAGTTCGTCGAAGGTGACGCCGTCGGCGAGTTCCACCAGCTTCAGCCCGTCCTCGGTCACGTCCAGGACGGCCAGGTCGGTGATGATCCGGTTGACCACGCCGCGGCCGGTGTAGGGGAGGTCGCACTCCTGCAGGATCTTGTGCGAGCCGTCCTTGGCTACGTGCTCCATCAGCACGATCACCTGCTTGGCGCCGTGCACCAGGTCCATCGCGCCGCCCATGCCCTTGACCATCTTGCCCGGGATCATCCAGTTGGACAGGTCACCGGTGGCCGACACCTGCATCGCACCGAGGATGGCCGCGTCGATGGCGCCGCCACGGATCATCCCGAAGGACAGCGACGAGTCGAAGAAGGATGCTCCCGGTAACGTCGTGACGGTCTCCTTGCCGGCGTTGATCAGGTCCGGGTCCTCTTCGCCCTCGACCGGATACGGCCCGACGCCGAGAATGCCGTTCTCACTCTGCAGTACGACGGTGACGCCGTCCGGGATGTAGTTCGGTACCAGCGTGGGCAGCCCGATCCCGAGGTTCACGTACGAGCCGTCCGCCAGCTCCGCGGCGGCACGGGCTGCCATCTGCTCACGGGTGAGTGGCATCTCAGACCTCCAGCTTCGCGCGTACGGTGCGCTTCTCGATGCGCTTCTCAATGTCCTTGCCGACAGCAACGACTCGCTGGACGTAGACGCCGGGCAGGTGGATCTGATCCGGGTCCAGCTCACCAGGCTGGACCAGTTCCTCGACCTGGGCGATGGTGATCCGCCCGGCCATCGCGGCCAGCGGATTGAAGTTCCGCGCACTCCGGTCGAACACCAGGTTCCCGTGGGTGTCGCCCTTCAGCGCGTGCACCAGCCCGAAGTCCGTGGTGATCGACTCCTCCAGCACGTACGTCGTACCGCCGATCTCCCGGGTCTCCTTCGGCTCCGAGGCCTTCGCCACCGAACCGTCGGCGTTGTACTTCTGCGGCAGCCCGCCCTCGGCCACCTGGGTCCCGACGCCGGCGAGGGTGAAGAAGGCGGCGATCCCGCACCCGCCGGCCCGGAGCTTCTCGGCCAGCGTGCCCTGCGGGGTCAGCTCGACCTCCAGCTCACCGGACAGGAACTGCCGGGCGAACTCCTTGTTCTCCCCGACGTACGACGAGGTCATCTTGGCGATCCGCTTGTCCGCGAGCAGGATGCCGAGTCCCCAGTCGTCCACGCCGCAGTTGTTCGAGACGACGCTGAGGTCGCTCACGCCCTTGTCGTGGATCGCGCTGATCAGCTGCATCGGGTTGCCGCACAGCCCGAAGCCGCCGACCGCGAGGCTCGCGCCGTCGCCGATGTCGTCGACCGCTGCCTGCGGCGACTCGTACGTCTTGTCCATCAGGCTGCTCCGTGGGTGTGGGCATCGGGTCAGCCCGACTCTAACCAGCCCCCGGAAATCCGGCGAGAGCCGCCACCTGTGTCCACCACCACAACTGGTACTACGCGTCCGCCACAGCTCGTACTACGGTGCCGCCGGCCGCTGCGGTCCCGGAATCGAGGCGGACTCGATCGCCGCGAGCTCGTGTTGAGCCTCTTCCCTCGCCTCCGGAAGGTCCCCGGGACAACCGGTCAACGCGGCCTCGGCGTACTTCCTCGCCGTCGGCAGATCACCGGAGTACCGGGCGATCCGTGCGAGGCCGATTCGCGCGGCAGCGGCCGTCTCAAGGAGCCGCACGCGTTCCGCGACGAGCAGTGCGCTGCCGTAGTCGTTCCGTGCTGCCTCCAGATCGCCCTGGCGCCGGTAGAGGTCGGCACGGCGGCACAGCAGCAGCGCGGCGTCCTCGGCCAGCTCTAGCTCGCTGGCAAGGGTCAGTGCCTCGCTGACCAGCTCCAGTGGCATGTCGGAGACGTCTGCCATCGCGGTGAGGACCAGGAACGTCCCCCACTGGTCGCCTAGCATCCGGAACCGGGCCAGCGCTGTCTCCAGGGCCGCCGACTCCTGACGCGCGTCGCCGCCCGACAACCCCGGATACCCCCTGCACAGCTGGACCGCTGCCCGGGTCCAGGCGTCCCCGGCGCCCTCATTCCGCGCGAGGACCTCCTCCACCACCTCGACGGTCTCGAACGGCCCGAACAAGGCTGCCCAGAGCAGCACGGTCATGGGGTAGTGGAAGTGGTCCAGTTCAAGTGCAACCCGCTGCGCCAGCTCCAGCTGCTTCTGATCAGAAGTCCCAGGCGCGAGAAGCACCGCCAGCAGATACTCCTCCTCGAGCCCCGCCGGTACTGCCGGACCCAGCGCGTCCAGCACGCGACCGGCTGCCCGCGCTGCCTCGCCGGCCAGCCCTCGCGACAACCAGTTGGTCGACAACTCCGCCACGAGCCTCAAGGCCGTGCGCGGATCGTTGCCGCAGGCCCGCTCAAGTTCTCGGTACGACAGATCCTCGTCGTACGCCCCCGCCCAGAATTCCACGTACCTGATTGTCACCCTGGCCTGGTAACGGCCGCGGGCGGGGGGTCAGAACTCGAGGATGCCCCAGTGCTGCGGCTGGTGCATGTCGATGGCGTGCTGGGGGGACCAGACCCAGAAGTCCTGCTGGGATCCCTTGCGGTACTGGCCGTCCACGACCTGGTGGTCCCACTCGACCCGCATCAGGTTCATCCGCCACTCGTCGCCCGGGCTCGGCGGAGTCACGCCCTGGTTGTACTGCGCCAGCTCGGCCCAGGGCAGTGCGACCTCCACCGACCAGCCGGAGTCAGTGTCACCCGCGTCGTTCACGGTCCCGTCCACGTGGACTGCGGTGCGCAGGCCCGGCAGGTTCGTCGGATCCACCGCCAGCCCGCCGTCGGAGTACGGCTTGGTCAGGGTGAGTTCCCAGATCGTGCCGAGCGGGTTGATCTCGAACTCGTAATAGTTCAGCCGGTCGCCGTCGGGGTCGAGGAACAGTTCGAAGTTGTTCTCCTCGAAGAGCTTGGTGTTGGGCTCGGTCATGCTCGTCCAGACATGCGGTTCCTCGAGTTCGCCGCCGAGGTAGAGGTACTCGTCGTCGTACAGGAGCTTGGCGCGGGTGCGGAACCTGGGCGCCGCGTGGTCGCCGCCACGGATGTCGACGAAGTCGCTGGTCCAGGGGGCGTCGGCCCAGGCCGGGTGCGTCAGGGTGCCGTCGATCGGCGGGGGTGTGGTGACGCGGTGGCACTTGTAGCGGGGCAGTTCAGGCATCGGCTCGCTCCAGCCTTCCGGCGATCAGATGGGCGACCAGGAAGGTGATCGCCGTCAGTGCGGGTACCACCAGCAGGGTCCAGGTCGAGAACAGGTCGTCCGACAGGAAGCCGACCACGATCAGCAGCATGAACGTCACACCGAGGAACGCGACCAGCTTCGGGTGCGGCATCGCCAGCCGGCCGAGCGCGAGTGCCCCCAGCACGATGCTGACCACCACGGTCAGAACCAGCAACGGAAGCCCCAGCGCACCGCAGTTCGGCGTATCCCGGACCCGGTCACAACCCCGCTCACTCAACCAGACCAGCGCGACCACCACGAACCCGCACAGCAGTCCCACCACCCCGAGGATCAGCAGCGGAGGCAGCGGCGGCGCGTCGAAACGCTCCTCCTCGTCGTCGTCGCTCATGGCCGCAGGCTATCGAGAATGTCCGGGACAGGTCGGCCCCGGACCGCTTACCGTGACCCGGGACCCGACGAAAGGACCTCAACGTGACGAAGTTCGATCCGGTCTGGCGGTCGCTCGAGCGGCAGGTCGCCGACGGCCGGATGCCAGGCCTGGTGGCAGGGATCCGGCATCGGGGAGAGATCGAGTACTTCGCCATCGGGTCGCTCGCGTTCGACACCGACGAGCCCGTGCGCCCCGACACGCGGTTCCGGATCGCGTCGCTGAGCAAGCCCGTGGGCGCTGCCGTCGTGCTGTCGATGGTCGCCGACGGGGTGCTCGGCCTGGACGACCCGGTGGCGAGGTGGCTGCCCGAGTTCGCGGAGCCGCGCGTGCTGGTCTCCCCAGCGGCACCGCTGGACCAGACAGTGCCGGCGGACCGGCCGATCACGGTTCGCCATTTGCTGACGATGACGTTCGGGATGGGTGCGAGCTCCGCGGAGTACCCGGTGACGAAGGCGCTCCGGGCGCTCGGGAACGGGATGCCGCTGGGGTTCTCGGGGGACGAGTTCATGGCCCAGCTGGCCGCGATTCCGCTGGCCTACCAGCCGGGGACGCAGTGGATGTACCACATGGGGTTCGACGTGCTTTCCGTGCTGATCGGCCGGGTCGCCGGTACGCCGGTGCACGCAGTACTGAAGGAACGCATCACGGATCCACTCGGGCTGCGGTCGACGAGTTTTCAGGCGGATGGCGCGACTTTGCCCACGGCGTACCTGCCGACGCTGGAAGTGCCCGAGGAGTACGACCAGGGCTTCGCGGAGCCACCGCAGTTCGAGAGCTTCAGCGGCGGGCTGGTGTCGACCGCCGAGGACTACCTGACCTTCCTCGGCGCGTTGGCGGACGATCAGGTGATTCCGCGGGAGCTTCGTGAGCAGATGACCTCGGACCAGTTGACCCCCGAGCAGCGAGCCGGGTCGGACCTGGCCGGCCCGGAGCTGTCCTGGGGCTTCGGCGTGGCGGTGAACACCGCTGTCACCCACCCGTGGACGGCAGTGGGACGCTACGGGTGGTCTGGCGCTTCGGGGACCAGTGGGTGCACCGATCCGTCCCGGGATCTGACCGGGGTGGTGTTCACCCAGCGGATCACTACCGGCACGAACGAGGAGTTCGCCTACTTCTGGGGACCACTCGCCGAGGTGGTCGGGAATGACTGAAGGCGGCGGCTCAATGAGCCACCGCCTTCATCTGTCGGGCTGACAGGATTTGAACCTGCGACCTCGTCGTCCCGAACGACGCGCGCTACCAAGCTGCGCCACAGCCCGAAGTCGGCGTTAGCTTACATGGGCGTCCGGCCGGGACGAAATCGGGTTTACCCGGGGCACCAGCGTGAGCAGCGTCGCCTCCGGACGGCAGGCGAACCGGACCGGCGCGTACGGCGAGGTGCCGAGTCCGGCGGACACGTGGAGGTCCGCCTGGCGTCCTTCGTGGCCCCATGTCGACAGGCCTTTCACCCGGGACGTATCCAGATCGCAGTTCGTCACGAGGGCCCCGTAGAGCGGTACGGCGAGCTGGCCGCCGTGGGTGTGACCGGCCAGGATCAACGGGTAGCCGTCGTCGACGAAGGCGTTCAGCACCCGCTGGTACGGCGCATGGGTGACTCCGATGGACAGGTCTGCCGCAGGGTCCACCTCGCCCGCGACCTCGTCGTACCGGTCTCGTTTGATGTGGGGGTCGTCGGTGCCGGTGATGTCGAGGCGCTGGCCGTTGACCTTGAGCGTGGCCTTCGCGTTGTTGAGGTCGTTCCAGCCGACGTCGGTGAACGCCTTGCGCAGTTCCTCGAACGGCAGGTCCGGGCCGTGTGGCTTGTGCCTCTGCTTCTGCGCGGGGAGCAGGTAGTTCGCCGGGTTCTTGAAATGCGGCTTCCAGTAGTCGTTCGAGCCGAAGACGAAGACGCCGGGCAGGTCGAGCAGGTCGCCGTGCGCGCGGAGCAGCGGGCGCACCGAGTCAGGGTGGGACAGGTTGTCGCCGGTGTTCACCACCAGGTCGGGCTCGAGCCGGGCCAGTTCGCTGACCCAGCGGATCTTCTTCTCCTGGTTCGGCATCAGGTGCAGGTCCGAAAGGTGCAGCACCTTGAGCGGATCCGCGCCTTGCGGCAGCACCGGCACGGTGATCCGGCGCAGGGTGAACCAGCGCACCTCGATGCCCGCGGCGTACGCGACACAGGCGGCACCCGCGGCGGCGACGACCGCGGCGGTCTTCAAAGTTGTGGCGGCAAGCCCCCGGGAACTCATTTCACCAGCCTGCCACAATCGTGGTCATGTCCAACTCCACGATGAAGCAGCGCCTGCACGACGACATGACCGCGGCCCTCAAGGCTCGCGACGAGATCCGCAAGTCGACCCTGCGGATGGCGCTGACGGCCGTGACGAAGGCGGAGGTGGCCGGCAAGGAGGCCCGCGAGCTCTCCGACGCGGAGATCCTCGACGTACTGACCTCCGAGGCGAAGAAGCGCCGCGAGTCCGTCACGGCGTACCGCGAGGCCGGCCGCGAGGAACTGGCGAACAAGGAGCAGGCCGAAGCAGACATCCTGGCCGAATACCTGCCGGAACAACTGACCGCCGAAGAGATCGCCGCCCTGGTCACGGAGGCCATCGAAGCCACCGGCGCCGCCGAACTCGGCCCCCGAGGCATCGGCAAGGTCATGGGTGCCCTCCAACCCAAAGTCAAAGGCAAAGCAGACGGCGGCGCAGTCTCCTCCGAAGTAAAACGCCAACTAAGCGCCTAACCCGCCGGCCCAGCCCCTGCTGGTGCCGACAGGCACCTGTCGTCTGGTCAGCGGCCGCCGCAGTTGGGGTACTTCGGGTTCCAGGGTGGGCAGTTCGGGATGTTTGGTGGGTTTGGTGGGGTGCCGGGTTTGCCGGTGGCTGGTGGGGCCGGCGGCGTGGGGGGTGTCGGCGGTTTGCCCTTGCTGCCGTTGGAGATGTAGATGGTGATCATCGAACCCTCCGGGGCTCCGTCCTGGCGCCTCGGGCTGGTCCAGGCGACGGTGCCGGCAGCTTCCTCGGAGTCGACCATGCCCTGCGCGACCTGGGCGCCGAAACCGGCCTGCTGGATCTTGCCGGTGGCGTCCGCCGGGCTCAACCCGGTGACGAACGGGATGTCCTTCACGTCGCCGCGGCGGGTCTTGTCGTCGGGCGCTATGAAGTGCGTCTCGGCCGTGCCCTTGAGTGCGTTCCGCATCGCAGTCTCCCAGAGCGGACCCGCGGTACCAGAGCCGGATGCATCGCTCATCTTCTTGCCGTCGTGCGTCTGGCCGATCAGGTTCTTGTACGGCAAGGTGGCGTCCGCGACGACAGAGGCCGCTGCCAGCTTGTTTGTGTAGCCGGCGAACCAGACCGCCAGGTTGTCTTGGATCGTTCCCGTCTTGCCGGCCAGGTCGCTGCTGCCGAACTTCAGGGTGCCCCCGGTACCGCCCGGCATCATCACCTGCTGTAGCACGTAGTTCACGCCGTCCGCGACCTGCTGCGAAATGGCCTGCTTGCAGTTCGGGCCGAAGCTCCCCAGCGCCTTGCCGGCGGCGTTGGTCACGCCCGTGATGATGACCGGCGTGCAGTACATGCCGCGCGCCGCGAACGTGGCGTAGGCGTTGGCAAGCATCAGAGGCGTCACATAGCCAACGCCCAGCGTCATCGACACGACCTGCTCCAGAGGATCACCGCTCTGGGCATTGTGCATGCCGAGCGCAGTGGCCACCTTGGAGATCTGGCAGAGGCCAACCTGCTGGGACAGTTGCAGGAAATAGGTGTTGGTCGAGGCCCTGGCCGCATCGATCATGGTCAGGTCGCCGCCGGCTGCAGTGGAGTTGCTCGGCGAGTAGTTGTCGTCTTTGGTCGTCCCTGTACAGGTGGTGAACTTCTTGCCGCTGAGGTTGATCGTCTTCGGCGAGTTGATCCGGTGGTTGAGCGGGAAGCCCTTCTGGATCGCAGCCGCGATGGTGAAGGCCTTCATCGTCGAACCGTTCTGGAACCCGCCGTAACCACCCTCGTAAGACTTCTCGACGTTGTAGTTGTAGGCCGTCTGGTTCTTGCCGCTGCCGTACTTCCGGTTCTGCACCATCGCTTTGACGACACCGGTGCCCGGCTCGACGATGGTGACCGCCGAGATGGACTGGTCGTTCGGCTTGCTGTTCACGTCGATCGAGTTCTGCGCGGCCGCCTGCACCTTCGGGTCCAGTGACGTCTTGATGGTCAGGCCGGCGGTCTTGAGGTAGTGCTCGGCTTCCTTCTCGGTCTTGCCGAAGGTCTTGTTCTTCACCAGTTCCGAGACGACGTACTCGCAGTAGAACGGGTACTTGGAGTTGGCGCAGCCGTTCGGGACCGCCTTGACCTTCTTGGGATCGATCACCGGGGTCTTGATCGCGTCGTTGGCCTGCTTGGCCGTAATGACGTTCAGCTCCTGCATCCGGCGGAGCACCACGTCGCGACGCTCCTTGGCGCGGGCGGCGTTGTTCGTCGGGTCGTAGCCGGTGGGGTTCTTCACCAGTCCGGCGAGCATCGCGGCCTGCGGCAGGGTCAGCTTGGCCGCGGTGGTCGAGAAGTAATGCCTGGCCGCGGCCTCGATGCCGTACTGGCCGTCGCCGAAGTTCGCCAGGTTCAGGTACTTCTCCAGGATCTCGTCCTTGGAGTATTCCTTCTCAACGGCCACGGCGTACCGCAGCTCGGTGAGTTTGCGCTCGTAGGTGTCGGCAGTGGCCGCTTTGACCTCTTCGGCCGTCTGGGCCTTCGCGATCAGGCTCAGCTTCACGTACTGCTGCGTGATGCTCGAACCACCTTGCTGGACCGAGCCCTCGGCCTGGTTGCGCAGCAGTGCTCGCAGCGTGCCTTGGGCGTCCAGCGCGCCGTGCTCGTAGAACCGGTCGTCCTCGATCGCGACGATCGCCTTGCGCATGATCGGGTTGACCTGCGAGAGCTTCACCGGCGCCCGGTTCTCTTCGTACAGGTTCGCGATCACGGAGCCGTCGCTGGCCAGAATCCTGCTCGGCACCGCCAGCGGATCGGTCTTCAGCTCTTGAGGGAGGTCCTGCAAAGCGGTGGACGTCTTCTCCGTGCCGTAGCCGGCCAACCCCGCGAACGGGATCGCCAGACCGGCCGCCAGTGCGCCCGACAGCACACTCACCCCGAGGAACAGAACCACCGACTGGACGACGCCTCGATCGTCCTTCTCCCTAACGCGCATGGAGATAGAGCCTACGTGATCGCAGAGCCACGCCTACCCCGGGAATGTGTTCTTCCTCACGTCAACCGGAAGGCCGTTTCAAGCGTCCGTACGAGGCCCGTACTACGGCCTGCGGCACGTCACCCGACCGTACTCGCGCAAAGGCCGGCGGAACCACCCCGAAGGTGGTTCCGCCGGCCGAAACCGCTAACGCCGAACGGTCAGGCGGCGAACTGCCGGGCGTCGACCTGAGCCGGCTGCAACGCCAGCTCCAGCACTTCCCGGACGTCGCTGACCGGGTGGACCGTCAGCTCGGACAGCACCGACTCCGGCACGTCCTCCAGATCCGGCTCGTTCCGCTTCGGGATCAGGATCGTGGTCAGGCCGGCCCGGTGGGCGGCGAGCAGCTTCTGCTTCACGCCACCGATCGGGAGCACCCGTCCGGTCAGGGACACCTCACCGGTCATCGCGACCTCCGAACGCACCGGCCGTCCCGACAGCAGCGACGCGAGCGCCGTGGTCATCGTGACACCGGCCGACGGGCCGTCCTTCGGGACAGCACCGGCGGGAACGTGGATGTGGGTGTTCCGTTCGGCCAGATCACCGACCGGCAGTCCCAGCTCCGCGCCATGCGACCGCAGGTACGACAGGGCGATCTGCGCCGACTCCTTCATCACGTCGCCGAGCTGACCCGTCAACGTGACCCCGGTCGGGCCCGTCTCCTTGTCGGCCAGCGAAGCCTCGATGAAGAGGACGTCACCACCAGCACCCGTCACTGCCAGACCAGTCGCCACGCCCGGCAGCGCAGTACGCTCTGCCGATTCGGGCGTGAACTTCGGCGAACCCAGGTACCCCTTCAGGTCCTTCTCCGCGATCCGCAGATCCTGAGCCTCCTCGCCGGACAAAGCCAGCTTGGCGGTCACCTTCCGTAGTACGCGAGCGATGGACCGCTCGAGCTGACGGACGCCCGCCTCGCGGGTGTACTCGCCGGCCAGCAGGCGCAGCGCCGAGTCGTCGAAGCTGACCTCCTCGGCCCCTAGACCAGCACGGTCCAGCTGCCGCGGGAGCAGGTGGTCGCGAGCGATCACGACCTTCTCGTCCTCGGTGTACCCGTCCAGCTGCACCAGTTCCATCCGGTCCAGCAGCGGCGCGGGGATCGAGTCGAGCACGTTCGCCGTGGCCAGGAAGACCACGTCGGACAGGTCCAGCTCGACCTCCAGGTAGTGGTCCCGGAAGGTGTGGTTCTGCGCCGGGTCGAGGACCTCCAGCAGGGCCGCTGTCGGGTCACCCCGGTAGTCAGCACCCACCTTGTCGATCTCGTCCAGCAACACCACCGGGTTCATCGAACCGGCTTCCGTGATGGCCCGAACGATCCGCCCGGGCAGCGCCCCGACGTACGTCCGGCGGTGACCACGAATCTCGGCCTCGTCCCGGACGCCACCCAGGGCGACCCGGACGAACTTCCGGCCCATCGCACGCGCCACGGACTCACCCAGCGAGGTCTTACCCACACCAGGAGGACCGACTAGCGCCAGTACTGCGCCACTGCGGCGTCCACCGACTACCCCGAGGCCACGATCGGCCCGGCGACGGCGTACCGCCAAGTACTCGGTGATGCGTTCCTTCACGTCGTCCAGACCGGAGTGGTCCGCGTCCAGGATGGCCCGGGCTTCACGGAGGTCGTAGCCGTCCTCGGTCCGCTCGTTCCAGGGCAGCTCGAGCACGGTGTCCAGCCAGGTCCGGATCCAGCCGACCTCGGGGGACTGCTCAGCGGTCCGCTCGAGCTTGTCGACCTCGGTCAGCGCGGCCTTGCGGACGTGCTCAGGCAGGTCGGCAGCCTCGACGCGGGCGCGGTAGTCCTCCTCCTCGGAGGCCGTCGTCCCGTCCAGCTCGGCCAGTTCCTTGCGGACGGCCGCGAGCTGCTGGCGCAGCAGGAACTCCCGCTGCTGCTTCTCCATGCCCTCCTGGACGTCCTTGTTGATGGCGTCCGAGACCTCGAGCTCGGCGAGGTGATCCTTCACCCAGCCGATCAGCTTGGTCAGCCGCTCGGAGACGTCAGGCGTCTCCAGCAGCCAGAGCTTCTGCTCGTCGGTCAGGTACGACGCGTAGCCGGCCAGGTCCGACAGTTCCGCCGGGCCGTTCACCTGCTTGACCGAGTCGATGACCTGCCACGCGCCGCGACGTTCCAGCACCGTGGTGGTGAGCGTCTTGTATTCGCGGGCCAGTTCGCCCGACTTTTCGTCTGTGGTTTCGTCCAGGACGGTCGCGCCGACCCAGAGTGCGGCCCCGGGACCTGTGGTCCCCGCGCCGATCTGGACCCGGGCAACGCCCCGGATCACAGCTGCCTGGGCTCCGCCCGGCAGCCTGCCGATCTGCTCGATCTCACCGAGCGTCCCGGCCTTGGCATATTTCCCGTCCAGCCGCGGTGCCAGCAGCACCTTGTCCTCACCGGACGCCTGCGCGGCGTCGATGGCAGCGCGGGCCTCGGCGTCGGCGAGCCGCACCGGTACGACCATTCCAGGCAGGACCACGACGTCGTCGAGCGGTAGAACAGGAAGATTCAACGTCTCAGTCACGCTGTCACACCCTCTGTCGAAGATTGAGTCTGACAGGCTCAACCACGGCCCCCACCCGCACATTCCCGCCTGATTTCCCCGTTCGCTGAGGGTGAAACCTCCGGCGTCAGGCGGTCAGGAGGTCGCCGATGGTGCGGAGGCCGGTGAGGTCGTGGACGTCGTCGGGGAGGGCCGGGACGTCGATGGTGGCGATCGAGCGGTGGCCGCGGCGGAAGCGGTCGGCCCGTTTGTGGTCGCTGACCACCTGCCGCATCTTGTCCGCGTGCAGCCGCAGTACGGCCGCCGTCAGCTCGGACTTGCCGCCTTCCTCGAGCCGCTCGGCCGCCGCCAGCGACTTCTCGGCCGAGAGGTCCGGCACGTGCGTCGTGGTCACCCGGTTCAGCACGACCCCGGCGAGCGGCATGTTCTCCTCGCGGAGCCGCTCGGTGAAGTACGACGCCTCCCGCAGCGCGTCGTTCTGCGGTGCCGCCACCACCAGGAACGACGTATGCGGCTCCCGCAGCAGCGCCACCGTCTTCGTGGCCCGCTCCCGGAATCCGCCGAACAACGTGTCGAAGGCCGCTGCGAAGGTCTGTACGTCGGTCAGCACCTGCGCGCCGAGCACCTTGTTCATCACCGACATGGCCAGATTCACGCCGGCCGACATCAGCCTGAACGGGCCGCGAGCCGGCGCCAGCAGCAGCCGCAGGAACCGCCCTTCCAGCAAGGACGCCAGCCGCTCGGGCGCATCCAGGAAGTCCAGCGCGGACCGCGACGGCGGCGTGTCCACCACGATCAGGTCCCACTCGCCGGTCCGCTCAGCCTGCTTGTGCAGCTGCCCGAGCTTCTCCATCGCCATGTACTCCTGCGTCCCCGCGAACGACGACGAAAGCGCCACATAGAAGGGGTTCGCGAGGATCTGCTCGGCCTTCTCCGGGGTCGCGTGCGCGAGCACCACCTCGTCGAAGGTGCGCTTCATGTCCAGCATCATCGCGTCCAGCCGACCCCCGGCGGATCCGTCGACATCGGCAACGGACCGCGGGGTGTTGTCCAACTCGGTCAGCCCCAGCGACTGCGCCAGCCGCCGGGCGGGATCGATCGTCAGTACTACGACCTTCCGCCCGCGCTCGGCAGCCCGTAGACCGAGGGCGGCAGCCGTGGTCGTCTTGCCAACCCCACCGGACCCACACGTCACGATGATGCGCGTCCCGGCGTCGTCGATCAGCCGGTCGAGATCGAGTTTGCTCATGACCGCAGCTCCTCGGCCAGATCGAACAGCGCACCGTGATCGATCCCGTCCGGCAGCAACGCCAGCTCCGTCACTTTCTTGCCTAGGGCATCTATCCGGTCCCGGTTCTCTCGTTCCAGCCCGACCCGTACTGCGTGGTCGTGGGCCTCGGCCGCCAGCGCGGACACCATCTCCTTGGTGGCGGTGATGCCGGCCGCCCGCAACCCCCGGGTCAGCTCAGCGGCAGGCAGTTTCTCCTTCACTGCAAGGGCAAGCGACTCATCGTCCAGCGGGCTGTGCCGCACCATGTTCACCACGATCGAGCCGATCCGCAGGTCCAGTTTCTCCAGCTGCTCGACCGCGTCCAGCGTCTCCTGGACCGGCATCTCCTCCAGCAACGTGACCAGGTGGACCTGGGTGACATCCGACCGGAGCATCCCCATGATCGCGTCCGCCTGGTTCCGGATCGGCCCGACCTTGGCCAGGCCGGCCACCTCGTGGTTCACGTTGAGGAACCGCCCGATCCTGCCCGTGGGAGGCGCGTCCAGTACGACAGCGTCGTACGCGAGGCGGCCGTGGGCCTTGCGGCGGGTGGCCTCGTAGACCTTGCCGGTGAGGAGGACGTCGCGGAGTCCCGGGGCGATGGTGGTGACGAAGTCGACTGCGCCCACCTTGTCGAGGGCCTTCCCGGCGCGGCCGAGGTGGTAGTACATGTCCAGGTATTCCAGCAGAGCCGCCTCCGCGTCGACAGCCAGCGCGTAGACCTCGCCCCCAGCCGGTCCCACCGCGATCCGGCGCTCGACGTATGGGAGCGGCGGTACGTCGAAGAGCTGCGCCAGCCCCTGGCGACCCTCCACCTCGACCAGCAGGATCCGCTGGCCCTCGTCAGCCAGCGCGAGCGCCATAGCGGCGGCGACGGTCGTCTTCCCCGTCCCCCCTTTGCCGGTCACCACATGCAGCCTCGCCATGTTCCCCAGACTAGGGCGTAGGCCACATCACACCGGGCGGGCCGCCCGTTAGAGTCCAGGCATGAAGAAGTTCGAGTACTTCACCGCGCCTCTGCTGGTCCACTCGACCAAGGAGATCCTGGACAACTTCGGCCGGGACGGCTGGGAGCTGGTCCAGGTCGTCCCGGGGCTCAACCCGGAGAACCTGGTCGCCTACTTCAAGCGGGAGATCGCCGAATCATGAGTCACCCCGAGGAGAACCTGGCCGAGCTCGGTCTGAAGCTGCCCGACGTCGCCAAGCCGGTCGCCGCCTACATTCCGGTGGTCCGGACCGGGAACCTCGTCTACACCTCCGGCCAGCTGCCGCTGCGCGAGGGCACCCTGATCGCCGCCGGCAAGGTCGGCGGCACCGTCACTCCCGAGGTTGCGAGTGAATGCGCACAGCAATGCGCGCTCAACGCCCTGGCTGCGGTCAAGTCGGAGATCGGCGACCTGGCGAACGTGGTGCGCGTGGTCAAGGCGGTCGTGTTCATCGCCTCCACGCCGGACTTCACCGGCCAGCCGCAGGTCGCGAACGGCGCCTCCGAGCTGTTCGGCCAGGTCTTCGGCGAAGCCGGCCAACACGCCCGCAGCGCCGTCGGCGTCCCCGTCCTCCCCCTCGACGCCCCGGTAGAGGTAGAGCTGATCGTCGAGGTCGCCTGACCCACCCTGTACTCCGGCACCCCCCACCTGCCGACCGCCGGCGCCCGAGCGCACCTTCCGTTCCTTCGCCCCTCTTTGCCCTCCAGAACGGCGGGCGTTCAGGTGACAGGCTGCCGGGAGGGCAAAGAGGGGCGAATGAACGGAGCCTCAGGTGGCGCCGGTCTGTACTTGGTGGCCGGCCTCGGGGGAGGTTTGTTGATCTGGAGGTGTGGATGGTCCGGGATCTGAAGTCGCAGTTGATGTCCGGCCGGATGGCTGCCGAAGCGCTGTCGTTCGCGCGGGACGGCCGAACGGCGGTTGAACCGCGGCCGGCGTCGACCGTGATCCTGCTCCGGGACACCGCTTCCCGGCCCGAGGTGTATCTGCTCAGGCGGCAGCAGTCGATGGCGTTCGCGGCGGGGATGACGGTGTTCCCCGGCGGCCGGGTCGACGCGACTGACGCGTCAATCGCCGACTCGTGGTCCGGTCCGTCGCCCTCGTGGTTCGCCGAGCGGCTCGGGTGTACCCCGGAGACGGCTGCCGCTTACGTTGCGGCCGCAGGACGGGAAACTTTTGAGGAATCGGGTGTGCTGCTCGCCGGCCCGTCGACCGAATCCGTCGTCAGCGACACCACCGGCGACGACTGGGAGGCGGACCGGGTTGCGCTCGAGGGGCGATCGCTGGGGTTTGCGGACTTCCTGCACCGGCGCGGCCTGGTACTGCGCGCCGACCTGCTCGGGGTCTGGGCGCACTGGATCACCCCCGAGTTCGAACCGCGGCGCTACGACACCCGGTTCTTCGTCGCCGCCCTCCCGCCCGGCCAGGTCACCCGGGACGTCACCAGCGAGTCCGACCAGGTCGCCTGGATGCACCCGGCCCAAGCCGTCCAGGCGGTCGAGGCCGGCGAGATGCTGATGCTCCCGCCGACCTACCTCTGCTGCCACGACCTCATCCCGTACGCCGGTGTCGCCGACGTGCTGGCAGCATCCACCGACCGCGAGATCCGCCCGATCCTCCCGACCGTCCGGGTGGAAGGCGACCACGCCTACCTGGAGACGACATGACGGCCGAGATGGTGACTCCCTACGCCTCCCGGGTGCTCGCGGCGAACCCGGGACCGATGACGCTCGAGGGCACCAATACCTGGATCCTTCGGGCTCCCGATGCTCCCAAGGCGGTGGTGGTCGATCCTGGGCCGTTGCTGACCGATCACCTGCAGGCCGTGCTCGACGCAGTCGCGGAGTACGGATGCACTGTCGAGACCGTGCTGCTCACGCACAACCACCCCGACCACTCGGAGGGCGCCGCGTGGTTCGCGAGTCAGGCGAACTGCGGGATCCGTGCTGTCGATCCCGCCTTCCGCATCCCGACGGATCACGCCCACGGGCTGGCCGAGGGGGATGTGATCAGCGCGGGGGAGTTGCGGATCGAAGTACTGCCGACTCCCGGCCACACACTCGACTCGGTCTGCTTCTGGCTCCCACAGGACGGCTCCCTGCTCACCGGTGACACGGTTCTCGGCCGCGGTACTTCGGTGATCGCCCACCCGGATGGTGCCCTAGGCCCCTATCTGGACTCCCTGGAGCGACTCCTCGCTTTCGCCAACTCACCGGCCGGCGTCGAACGCCTGCTCCCCGGCCACGGTCCCGTCATCGACGACCCCACGGCCGCCCTCACCTACTACCTCAACCACCGCCGCGAACGCCTGGCCCAGGTCCGCGAAGCCGTCGCCGCCGGCCACACCACCCCCGAGTCCATCGTGCGCCACGTCTACGCCGACGTAGACCCCATCCTCTGGCCCGCCGCCGAACGCTCAGTCCACGCCCAACTCGCCTACCTAAACCCCTAACCCCACCCACCCCGCCCTGCCCCGCTCCACGCCACCCGCTCCACCCCACCCGCGCTGCGTCGCCCCGCCCTGCGCCGCCCCACCCCCGCCTCCAGCAGCGAACCCACCGTTTCGGGGGGTATCCCCTCAAACTGCGGGATGTTCGCGTGGATTCCGGGCGCCAACCCACGCTTTCAGGGGATAACCCCCGAAACGGTGGGTTCGCCGCCGGACGGGAAGTGGACCCGATGGGCGGCAGTTGGAGTCCCAGCACTGGGTTGTCCACAGGTTGTGGGAGAGGGGATGCGGGGAGGCCGGCCGGGGGTCGATGCTTGGGAGGTGAATCCGAAGTTGAAGGTGGTCGCGGCCAAGCAAGGTGGGGTGTTCAGCAGTGCTCAGGCAGCCGACTGCGGGTACACCTTGGAGCAGGTTCGCCGGCGGCTCCGCGATGGCCGCTGGGAGCGGGTTCGGCATGGCCAGTACGCCGAATCGGTGGATCTGAGCCGCCTGGCCCCCTGGGATCAGCAGCGGCAATTGCACCGACGCCAGGTTCACGCGGTGGTCAACTCCAAACGTCCCGAGTCAGTTGCCGTCAGCCACCAATCCGCGTTGGTCCTGCACGACCTTCCGTTGTGGGGCATCGGATTGGAGGAGGTGCATCTCACCCGGTTGGACAATTTCCGCGGCGGCCTGACCGGCGCCGTACGGCATCATCGCGGAAAGTTGGCCCCCGGCGAACTCACCGAAGTGCAGGGCCTCATCACGACAACGCTGCCCCGCGCGGTGGCCGAAACTGCCTGTACTGCGTCCTTCGAAGCGGCAGTGGTCATCGCCGATGCCGCCGTTCGGCGTCCCCAACTCAGCGCGGAGGCGATCGGCAAGGTCCTCGATGTGGTTGAGTTCTGGCCGGGCAGCCCGACGGCCAGAAAGGCGCTGGCGTTCGCCGACAGACGGTGCGAATCGGTCGGCGAGTCCCGGTTGCGGGTGCTGATGAACGACCAGGGGTTGACGGCGCCGATGCTTCAAGTCGACTTCGAGGATGCCGCCGGTTTCGTCGGCCGGGTGGATTTCTACTTCCCCGAGCACAACACCGTGGTCGAGTTCGACGGGCTGGTGAAGTACTCCGGCGGTTCAGCTGAGGCACTGATCGAGGAGAAGCGCCGGGAGGATCGGTTGCGGGCGCTGGGGGTCGAGGTAGTCCGGATCATCTGGTCCGACCTGGCCCGTCCAGCCGAGGTCGCCGCGCGGATCCGCCAGGCCTTCGCACGCGCCGCCCGCCGTACCGCCTGACTCCGCCCGCCGTACCGCCTGACACCGCGAGCCCTGCGCGAACCCACGGTTTGAGGGGTTGTCCCCTGAAACGGTGGCTTGGCGCCCGGTATCCACGCAAGCAACCCACGGTTTGAGGGGACAACCCCTCAAACCGTGGGTTCGCCGAGAGATGGGCGGGCGAAGGGGGTGGGGGTGGGGTTAGCGGGCGCGGCGTTGGAGGCGGTCTACGTCCAGGAGGACTACGGAGCGGGGCTCTAGGCGGACCCAGCCGCGGGAGGCGAAGTCGGCCAGGGCCTTGTTGACGGTTTCGCGGGAGGCGCCGACCAGTTGGGCGAGCTCCTCCTGGGTCAGGTCGTGGTGCACGTGGACGCCGTCGTCGGCGGTGCGGCCGAAGCGGCTGGCGAGGTCGAGCAGGGCCTTGGCCACGCGGCCGGGGACGTCGGAGAACACCAGGTCTGCCACGACGTCGGACACCTTGCGGAGCCGGGACGCGAGCTGCAGCAGCAGGCCGCGGGCCACCTCGGGCCGCCCGGCCAGCCAGCGGAGCAGCTCGTCGTGCGTCAGGGACATCAGGGAGGCATCGGTGACGGCGGTGACGGTCGCGGACCGCGGTCCCGGGTCGAACAGCGAGAGCTCGCCGAACATCTGGCCGGGGCCGAGCACGGCGATCAGGTTCTCCCGGCCGTCGGCGGAGGTCCGGCCGAGCTTGACCTTGCCCTCGACGACGACGAACAGCCGGTCACCGGAGTCGCCCTCGTGGAACAGCACCTGGCCGCGGCGCAGCCGGCTCTCGGTCATCGACGCGCCCAGCGCGGCGGCTGCCTCCTCGTCGAGCTGACTGAACAGCGGTGCCTGTCGGAGCACTGCGGCGTCCACGAATGGGCCTCCTCGGACCTTTGACCACTAGCCTCGAGCGGACTTCAAGCCCACCCGGCACCCGGCCGTTCACACCCGGTTGCCCCAAAACCGTAGCCCCTCGACTATCCGCGCCGCCACGTAGGCCACTCCGGGCGCGTCCCGGCGGCCCTCGCCGCCCACCCCGATCGTGGGCGAAAGTGCCGGTCGGCGGGTGTCGGAGCCGCCACGTAGGCTGGCCTGCATGCCAGCCCAGCGTGCCGCGGCCACCGAGAAGACCGCAGCGTCCCCCGAGAAGGCGTTGACCGAGGCGCCCGGTCGGCCGCCGGCGAAGCGGATGCCGAAGGAAGAGACCCATACCCAGCTGGTCCGGCGGGCGCGGAAGATGCACAAGGTGCTGACCGAGACTTATCCGGACGCTCACTGTGAGCTGGACTTCACCACTCCGCTGGAGTTGCTGGTCGCCACCATCCTGTCCGCCCAGACCACCGACGTGATGGTCAACAAGGTCACCCCGACCCTCTTCCCGAAGTACCCGGACGCCAAGGCGTACGCGGAGGCCGACCGGGAGGAGATGGAGGCGATCCTCAAGCCGACCGGCTTCTTCCGGGCCAAGACGAACAGCCTGATGAAGCTCGGCCAGGTGCTGACCGACGAGTACGACGGCGTGGTGCCGAACAAACTGGAAGAGCTCGTCAAACTCCCCGGCACCGGCCGCAAGACCGCGAACGTGGTGCTCGGCAACGCGTTCGGCATCCCCGGCATCACCGTCGACACCCACTTCGGGCGGCTGGTCCGCCGGTTCGGCTGGACCGAGGAGACGGATCCGGTCAAGGTCGAGCACATCATCGGCGACCTGTTCCCGAAGAAGGACTGGACGATGCTCTCGCACCGGCTGATCTTCCACGGCCGGCGCCGCTGCCACGCCAAGAAGCCCGCCTGCGGCGCCTGCCCGGTGGCGCACTGGTGCCCCTCGTACGGCGAGGGCCCGACCGACCCCGAGGTCGCGGCGAAACTGGTGAAGGTCCCGGCGTGAACCACCCGCCCCTCCGTACTGCGCGCCTCGCCCTGGCGGCGGTGGTTGCGTTGGGCATCTTGGCGGCCTGTGGCCCCGAGCAGAGCGGCAGCGGAGATCAAGGGGCGAATCGGCCTGGCACCGGCCAGCCGGGAGGTGAGCAGCCGCAGGGCACGAACGTCCCCGGCGCGGAGACGCTGAAGGCTTGCCCGTCGACCACGTCGAGGCCGCCGGCAACGAACAGCCTGCCGGACGTCAGTCTGCCCTGCCTCGGGGAAGGCCCCGATATCCGGCTGGCGGACCTCCGTGGTCCCTTGGTGCTCAATGTCTGGGCCCAGTGGTGTGGTCCCTGCCGTGACGAGGCGCCGTACCTGGCCGAGCTACAGAAGAAGGCCGGCGCCAAGGTCCAACTGCTGGGGATCGACTACGCCGACCCTCGGCCCGAGCTCGCGGTCCAGTTCGCGACCGAGCACGGACTGGACTACCCGCACGTGGTCGACCAGGACAAGACCACCCAGCAGGCGCTCAAGATCGGCGGACCACCGTTGACCGCCTTCATCGACAAGGACGGCGCGGTCGTCTTCGTGCACCGCGGCGTCCTGACCTCCCAGAACCAGCTTGACCAACTGGTGAAGGAAAAACTCGGGGTGACCTGGTGAAGACCAGCGCCAGCTTCGACATCGAACTGCCCGCCTGGCTGCAGACTCTGGCGACCGCCTCGAAGCGGGTCGACCCCACGGAGTTGTCCCGCTTCCTCCCGCCGGACGACCCGGGCGTGCGGCAGTCCGCAGTGCTGATTCTGCTTGCTGATGGCAACGATGCTGACGGCAACGGTCCGGATGTGTTGCTGACCGAGCGGGCCTGGACGTTGCGGTCGCACGCGGGCCAGATGGCGTTCCCTGGCGGGCGAAGTGACGAGGAGGACGGTACCGGCGTCGACGGGCTGGTCCGCACCGCGTTGCGTGAGGCCGAGGAGGAGACCGGGCTGGATCCCGACGGCGTCGAGGTCTTCGCGGTCTGGCCGGCGCTCTGGGTGCCGGTGAGCAACTTCGGCGTCTCGCCGGTACTGGCCTGGTGGCGGCAGCCCTCGCCGGTCGCCGTGGTCGATCCGGGTGAGGTCGCCTCGGTGCACCGGGTCTCCGTCGAGGCGCTGGCCGATTCCCGGAACCGGGTCAGCTGTCTACATCCGTCCGGTTTTACCGGGCCGGCGTTCGTGATCGATGAGCTGTTCATCTGGGGCTTCACGGCCGGTCTGCTCGACAAAATGCTGGTGCTCGGCGGCTGGGCGCGCGACTGGGACCCCGGCAACGTCGTACCGTTGCCCGACCGGCTGGTCGAAGCGGCCTGGCGGAGTGAGGGGAAGCGGTCGCGGGAGGAGCGACGGCTGACGGCGATCGAGCACGACCTGGGGCGTCCGGAGGGTGTGGAGTGAGCGGTCTCGATATCGCACTGCTGGTGGTGACCGCACTGGTGGCGATCTCCGGGTACGTCGAGGGCTTCGTGCTGGGCGCCTGCGCCACCGTCGGCCTGCTCGCGGGTGCGGCCGTCGGCGTGTACGGCGTGCCGCGGGTGCTGGACAACTTCTCGCCCAGCGTCGAGGTGTCCTTCGCGGCCCTGGTCCTGGTGGTGCTGCTGGCCTCGATCGGGCGGACCGTCGGTGCCCTGCTCGGCTCCAGACTGAGAAACAAGATCTCCTGGAAACCTGTGAAGGCGGTCGACGCGCTCGGTGGCGCCGTCCTGGCCGCGGTCTCCGTGCTGGTCGTGTCCTGGGTGCTCGGTGTCGCGGTCAGCGGCGCGCGGATCCCCAGTGTCACGTCGGCGGTGCGTGGTTCGGAGGTGCTGGCCAGGGTTGACTCGGCCCTGCCGACTGGCGCCGACCGTGCCCTGCAGGCGTTCAACGACGTGGTCAACACCGACCTCTTCCCGCGCTTCCTCGACCCGTTCGTGCCGGAGCGGATCCGCGACACGCAGCCGCCGGACGCCGCGATCGCCCGGACCCCGGCCGTCCGCGACGCGTACAGCCGGATCGCCAAGGTCACCGGCGTCGCCAACTGCTCGCGCGGCCTGGAAGGCTCCGGCTTCGTCTACGCCCCCCAACGAGTGATGACGAACGCTCACGTGGTCGCCGGCGTCAGTTCGCCCAAGGTCGAGGTCAACGGACGCCCGTACGACGCCACCGTGGTGCTGTTCGATCCCGAGGTCGACATCGCGGTGCTATATGTCCCCAAGCTCAACATCCAACCGCTGGCATTCGACCAGACCGGCAAGGCCGACGCGACCGCGGTCGTCCTCGGCTACCCGGAGAACGGTCCGTTCGATTCCGAGCCGGCCCGGATCCGCTCGGAGGAGCGGCTGCGCGGACCGGACATCTACGGCGACAAGACAGTGACCCGCAAGGCCTTCTCCATCTGGGCCTCCGTCCGCCCGGGCAACTCCGGCGGCCCGCTGCTGTCCAACAAGGGCACGGTGTACGGCGTGGTCTTCGCCGCCTCCGTGGAGGACAACCGCACCGGCTACGTCCTTACCGCGGAACAGGTTGCCGCCGACGCCGCAGCAGGCACCCGCACCACACAGGAAGTCTCGACTCGCACCTGCACCTGAATAAACCGCCCCGGTGATGCAGCGGATCGGGTGAGCCGCGGCGTTGAGAGGGTGTGACGGTGACCGACGGGGTGCGAGACGACGTCTCGTTCGACGAGGTGGTGGCGTCGAACGAGCGACGGTTGCTGCGCCTCGCGCTGATGTTGTCCGGCGGCGTGCACAGCGCCGAGGACCTGGTCCAGACCGTACTGGCCCGGGCGCACCGCCGCTGGGACCGGATCGGTTCGGTGGAACACCCTGAGGCGTACTTGCGCACCATGGTGCTGAACGAGTTCCTCAGCTGGCGCCGCCGGTTGAAGAACCGCGAGCTGCCGCTGGCGGAGTTCGCCGAGACGCCGACAACTGAGGACATCAGTGGCCGCCTGGCCCAGCGAGATGCGGCTTGGCGACTGCTGGCGAACCTGCCGCGCCGGCAACGCGCAGTACTGGTGCTGCGGTTCTATGAGGATCTGCCGGACGACGAGATCGCCGCAGTACTGGACTGTTCGCCGAGCACCGTCCGTTCCAATGCCGCCCGCGGGCTGGCGACGCTGCGGGAAGGCCTCGCCGGCCGGGATGAGGAGCTGTGAGATGACCAAGCCGACGGACGACGAGATCGGGACCTTGCTCCGGGAAACCTTTGCGGACAAGGAGAACCTGGTCGAGCACTTGCCTGAAGCAACAAAACACCGCCGTACTCCGGTGCTGCTGGCGGCGGCCGCAGTACTGCTGATCCTCGGCGGCATCCTGTACGCCGCCGGCAGGGGTGATCCAAGCCCGCCACCGGTCGCACAGGCTACGGAGACCGTGCCGACGGCGCAGACCCAGTCGGCCGACCCGTTGATCTGGGCCACCGGCATCGAAGGCATCCTCGAGCGCGAGCCCGGGACGAAGCCGATAGTTCTCTACGTACTGGATGCTCCACACGAGGGCGCCGGTGACCCCACTGGCGGTCGGGTGCGCGGCACGCCGTTCACCGAGGCCGAGCGGGTCGGTATCGAGAACGCGCTGGCCGGCGTCGCCCGGATCGAGTGGATCCGGACCGCCGGCAACGAGAACTGTGACGTGCCGAAGTCCAGGACCCCGATCATCACGCTCGCCCCGATCGTGCACAAGGACGGCCACGTCGAGCTCGGCATCAGCAGTTGGTACGACTGCCTGGCCGCGCACTGGCTGACCTTCCGCCTCGATCAGAAGGCCGGCAGTTGGCAGATCACCGGGACTGTGGGTCCCGAGGCGATTTCCTGAGGTCCGCGAGCCAGTCCAGCAGGACGGTGTTGAACTCGTCGGGCGCTTCCTCGTGGGGGAAGTGCCCGACAGTCATGAGGAGCTCATGGCGCAGCGGAGCCGACACCAGCTCGGCGGGCGTAGTACCAGCTGCCGGTACTACGGCACCGTCCAGCCCGCCTTGCACCTGCAGGACCGGTACTGCGATCGGCGTCCGCATGCGGGCCGAGTAGCGCCGGCCGTCGACACGCAGTCGGGACCGCACGAACCACCGGTGGTACTCCAGCGCGCAGTGAGGAGCCGGCCACAGCTGGAGTGCCGCGCGGTACCGCCGGGAGGCCTCGGCGTCCGGAAACTCGCCGCCTGGCGCAGACCAGGCTTTGAGCAACTGCTCGATCTGGGCACCATCATGCGCAAGCAGGCGTCGCTCGGGCAGGATCGGCAGCTGGAACCAGCCCATCTGAGCTGCAGAGCGCAGGTGACCCGACCGCATGAGCAGCAGCGGGTGCGGAGCTGACACTACGGCGATCGCCCGGACCTGCCTGGACGCGAGTACTGCGGCCGACCAGGCGACGAAGCCGCCCCAGCCGTGGCCGACGACGACCGCGTCGGTGGCTCCGAGAGACCTGATGACGCCGCTGACGTCCGCGGAGACCGTGAAGGGGTCATACCCGCGCGGCGTCTTGTCGCTGGCGCCGTACCCGCGCAGGTCCATCGCGACAGCCCGGTAGCCCGCGGCGGCGACGGCAGGCAACTGGTCCCGCCACGCCCACCAGAACTCGGGGAAGCCGTGCAGGAACAGGACCAGAGGATCGTCAGCCGCGCCACACTCGGCGACGTGGAACCGGGCCCCGTTGGCCGCGACCAGCGAATGCGACCACGGTCCGTCGACCAACAGATCCGAGACGCCGGCGGGGCTCAGTTCAGTCGCCCTTGCCGATCGACTTGAGTGCCTCGACCGACTCCTTCGAGGTCTCGATCGCGCGCTGCGGGCCCTTGGCCTTGCCGATCAGCCGCTTGCCGACCAGCACCAGGACCAGCGCGATCAGCAGGTACAGCCCGGCGACGATCAGGAACGCCAGGGCCGGGTGCAGCCCCAGCGCATTCACCCCGTACGCCGCGGCGATGGACAGCAGGATGATCGCCAGCAGCCCGAGGAAGGCGGCTCCACCGAACAGACCGGCGCCGGTCCCGGCGGCGATCGCGGTGGTCTTCAGCTCCGTCTTGGCAAGCTCGATCTCGCTGCGGACCAGGCTGGACAAGTCCCGGCTGGCATTGGCAACCAGCTGCCCGACCGTGGGCTCGTCCTGGTTCTGCCCCATCGACATGGCGCTCCTTCCGTCCTTGCTGCCGACCCTACCGCCGCGCTCCGCGAACAGCCTGTACCCCGCGCTCAGTCGGCGTACGCGCGGTTCCGCCGGAGGAGCAGCAGGGCGGCGATCAGGGCGGACAGCAACGACGCGACCAGGACGGCGGCCTTGGCCCGCTCGATCTGGGCCACATCGGTACCGAAGGCCAGCTGAGCGATCAGCAACGACACGGTGAAGCCGATCCCTGCCAGCACGGAGACGGCGCCGACATCCCGCCAGGCCAGGTCCGCGTTCAGCTCGGCCCGGGTGAACCGTGCCGTCAGCCAGGATCCACCGAACACCCCGATGACCTTGCCGAACATCAGCCCGGCGACGATCCCGATCGCCACCGGGTCCGTCAGCATCTCCCGCAACGTGCCGCCACTCAGCGTCACCCCGGCCGCGAACAGCGCGAACACCGGAACGGCGACGCCGGCGGACCAGGGTCGGAGGTGGTGCTCGAGCACCTCGGCGGGTGATCGCGTCTCGCCCGGATCCGGAAGCACCCGCGTCACCAGGCCGAGGGCGACGCCCGCGATCGTCGCGTGGATGCCGGACTCGTGCATGAACCACCACGCACCCAACGCGACCGGCACGTACAGGAACGGAGTACGGACCCGTCGTCGCTGGAGGAAGTAGAAGACCGCGATCAGCGCGAGCGCGGCGAGGAGGGCGAGCAGGTGCAGGCCGTGCGAGAAGAACACGGCGATCACCAGGATCGCGCCGAAGTCGTCGACGACCGCCAGCGTCAGCAGGAACGCCCGCAGCGCACTCGGCAGCGAGGAGCCCACGATCGCCAGCACCGCCAGGGCGAAGGCGATATCCGTTGCCGTCGGCACCGCCCAGCCGTGAGGCTTGCCGTCGGCAACGGTCAGGTTGATGCCCGCGTAGATCAGCGCGGGGACCGCCATCCCGCAGATCGCCGCGACCACCGGGACGACGGCCTCGCTGATCCGCGAGAGCGTCCCAACGACCAGCTCACGCTTGAGCTCGACGCCGGCCAGGTAGAAGAACAGGGTGAGCGCACCGTCCGTGGCCCAGCCCTCGACGGTGAGCGGGCCCAGCTGGGCGTCGCGGAGGTGGTGGTAGCTGTCCTGCCAGGGGGAGTTCGCCCAGACCAGCGCGATGACGGCCGCCGCGACCAGCACCAGGCCGCCAGTGGTCTCCGCTCGCAGGGTGTCTGCGAGGAATGCACGCTCCGACCCAAGGATGCGTGGGAATGCTCGTCGTTTCTGCAGCAGCCGCATCGGCGGCCCCCTTCGCGGGCTCGTCGGACAGATCGCCGACCAGACTTCCCGGCACACCAAGCTGACGCTCTGACAAGATCCTAACGGTCAGGCCGTCCAGACGGCGGGGTCCGGGCCCTTCGGGACGATGCCGGTCGGGTTGATGTTGTCGTGGGTGACGTAGTAATGCCGCTTGATCTGGTCGAAGTTCACCGTCTCGCCGAACCCGGGCTGCTGGTAGAGGCGGCGCGCGTACTCCCAGAGGTTGGGGAACTCGGTCAACTTCTGCCGGTTGGTCTTGAAGTGGCCGTGGTAGACCGCGTCGAACCGGACGAGCGTGGTGAACAGCCGGATGTCCACCTCGCTCAGGTTGTCGCCGAGGAGGTAGTCGCGCTCCGCCAGTCGCTGCTCGAGCAAGTCGAGCCGGGCGAAGAGCGCGTCGTACGCCGCCTCGTACGCCTCCTGGCTCGTCGCGAAGCCGCAGCGGTAGACGCCGTTGTTCACGTCCTCGAAGATCTCCGAGATCAGCTGATCCATCTCCTCGCGCTGGGCGGGAATCAGTCGCGGCGCGCCGGGGCGGTGGAAGTCCTTCCACTCGGTCGAGAGGTCGAGGGTGATCTGCGGGTAGTCGTTGGTGACCACGAGGCCGGACACGGTGTCGACGATCGCCGGGACGGTCACGCGCCCGTCGTACTCCGGGTCGGTGGCGAGGTAGGCCTCGGACAGGTAGCTGATCCCGAGCACCGGATCCTGGCCGCCGGGGTCGAGGGTGAACCGCCAGCCCAACTGGTCCCGGATCGGATCCACGATCGCCAGGCTGATCGCGTCCTCGAGTCCCAGCAACTTGCGGACGATGATCGCGCGGTGAGCCCACGGGCAGGCCAGGCTGACGACCAGGCGGTAGCGTCCCGGCTCGAGCGGCCAGCGCCCGTGCTCGTCCGGTCCCTCGCCCGGCGCGGAGGTGGACTCCGGGCTGATCCGGCCGGTGAACCTGTTGCCCTGGCGCTTGAACTCACCGGTGGAAGCGCTTTCCTTCGTGAACTGTGCTGGGCTCATAGCGTCAAAACTACCCGCGCTCGCGAGAGGCGGTCCGGGCTGTCCATCCGCTGCTACAGAATCGCGGTGTGGTCGCCTGCCCGCGATTCTGTAGCGGGAATCATGAGGTGCGGTTCCAGCTTCGGCTCGCTACCCCGGCAACCGGTTTGCCGGGCAGAATCCCAGGGATACTGACCTCATGGCGCGCCCTAGGAACAACCCCGGTGACCTCGCAGAACTCCCCACGGAACTGCGCAGCGACCGGCCCAAGGGCGACCAGATCCGCGAGATCCTGGAGCGGCTCACCCGCCGGCTGACCGCCGGCACCGTGCTGCCCTCGGAGCGGGTCCTGGCCGAGCACTTCGGTGTCGCCCGGATGACGGTCCGCCAGGAGGTGGACCGGGTGGTCGCCGAAGGCCTCGCGGCCCGCCGCCCCGGCGGCGGCACCTTCGTCGCCGAACCGCGCCCGAACCGCATGCTCACCTCGTCCTTCAGCCAGGACATGCGCGCCCGCGGCATCACCCCCGGCGCCAAGGTGCTCGAACACCGCGTCGAGTCGGCCGGCCAGACCCTCGCCGGAGAACTTGAAGAGCCGCTCGGCACACCGGTCCTGCACCTGGTCCGCCTCCGCACCGCGGACGGCGAACCAATGGCGATCGAGCGCACCAACCTCTCCCTCCGCCGCTACCCCGGCCTCGAGACCCTCAACTTCGCCGAACTCTCCCTGTACGACGAACTGTCGGCGCGCTGGGGCGTCTCCCTCGGAATGGTCTCCGCCTCGATCGTTGCCTCCGCGCCGAGCGAGGCCGACGCCGACCTTCTTGGCATCGATTCCACCACCCCCTGCCTGATCATCACCTCAGCCCCCCGCACCGCCTCCGGCGAGGTCATCGAGTTCGGCCGCTCCACTTACCGCTCGGACCGCTACGACATCACCGTCGCCTACCGCGCCACCTGACCACCACTTCTTCTTCACCCCAAGTGTGATCAATGATCAGCTCTGGGCGGCGGCGATTCCGAGGGCGAAGGCGAGCGCGGTCAGGGCGAGCATCGCGGTCGCCAGGAGGCGGAGTTGGCGTTGCAGAGCAGGGCGTTCCGCCGAGGTAGCGAAGACACGGCGAGGCCAGTGGCGCCACGAGACGTACCAGAAGATGGTGGTGGCGGCGAGCAGCAGTACCGCCTTGACGGCGTGAATCCACCAGTGATGGTTGTCGAGCAGGAGAAGGATCAGCCCGCTGAAGGCGATCACCGCGACCAGCCCGATCACCTTCCATCGGTTGCCTGAGGCAATCACTGCGGTGAGCGCTTCACGCGAATCCTCATCCACCCCGAAGAACCTCATCAACTTGGGCTGAACAACGAACAGCGAATACGCCATCCCACCAACCCAGGCTGCAGCCAGCCCAGCATGAATGATCGCAACGAGTGTGGTCACCCGCGCAGCTTAGGGTCAGCGGCGGTTGCGGGGGTGGTTTTTGGCGGTTCGTTCGTTGCCGCGTTTGTAGTTTCCGGTCCAGCGGGCCATGACTTCCTGCGGATCGTTGTCGACCTCGGCGAGGAACTCGGCGGCTCGCGGGCCTCGCAGTACGGTGGCTGGTTTGGCGTGGTGGGTGATGCGGACCGTTCCGTCGGGCCGCCTGTCGTAGTCGAATCCGTTGGGTGCTGGCACGGCGTCATTCCAGCAGCGCCGGGTCGCCGGAGCAACCGAATTCGGTGAGCAGACGAGACAGCCTGTACGCCGGCGTTCGGCGTACAGGCTGTCGGGCTCAGTCCTCGTCGGTCTTGCCGGATTCGAGGTTCGACTTGATCAGGTCCATCACCGTTGAGTCGGCCAGGGTGGTGACGTCGCCGACCTCGCGGTTCTCGGCGACGTCTCGGAGGAGGCGGCGCATGATCTTGCCGGAGCGGGTCTTCGGAAGTTCGGCGACCACCATGATCTGGCGGGGCTTGGCGATCGGCCCGATCTCCTTGGCGACGTGGTTGCGGAGTTCCTGGACCACGTCCGGGCCGCCGTCTCCCGCCTCCGAGCGCAGGATCACGAAGGCCGCGATCGCCTGGCCGGTGGTCGGATCGGACGCACCGACGACGGCCGCCTCGGCGACCTTCGGGTGGGAGACCAGTGCCGACTCGATCTCCGTGGTGGACAGCCGGTGGCCCGACACGTTCATCACGTCGTCCACCCGGCCGAGCAGCCAGAGGTCGCCGTCCTCGTCCTTCTTCGCGCCGTCACCGGCGAAGTAGACGTTCGGCCAACGGGACCAGTAGGTCTCGACGAACCGATCGTCGTCGCCCCACAGCGTGCGCAGCATGGCCGGCCACGGCTTGGTGATCACCAGGTAACCACCGGAGCCGTTCGGGACCGACTTGCCGGCGTCGTCCACCACGTCCACGAAAACGCCCGGGATCGCCTTCATCGCGGCGCCCGGCTTGCCCGCCGTCACGCCGGGCAGCGGGGAGATCATGTGCATGCCGGTCTCGGTCTGCCACCAGGTGTCCACCACCGGTGCCTTGTTGCCGCCGATGTTCTCCCGGTACCAGATGTACGCCTCCGGGTTGATCGGCTCGCCCACGGACCCGATCACTCGCAGGGTCGACAGGTCGAACTTCTCCGGGATCTCCTTGCCCCACTTCATGAAAGTGCGGATCGCCGTCGGAGCGCAGTACAGGATGGAGACCTTGTACTTCTGCACGATCTCCCACCAGCGGCCCTGGTGCGGGGTGTCGGGGGTGCCTTCGTACAGCACGGAGGTGGTGGCGTTCGAGAGTGCGCCGTACACGATGTAGCTGTGGCCGGTGACCCAGCCGATGTCCGCGGCGGTCCAGTAGACGTCGGTGTCGGCCTTGAGATCGAAGACGGCCCACTGCGTGTACGACGTGCCCACCAGGTAGCCGCCGGTCGTGTGCAGGATGCCCTTCGGCTTGCCCGTGCTGCCGGAGGTGTACATGACGTACAGCGGGTGCTCGGCGTCGAACGCCTCAGGCGTGTGCTCGGTCGACTGCTTGCCGACGAAGTCCTCCCACCACAGGTCGCGGTTCTCGACCATCGCGGTCTCCTGGCCGGTGCGCTTCACCACGAGCACGCTGCGGACGTCTGGACAGTCGACCAGCGCGGCATCGACGGCCGGCTTCAACGCGGCCGGAGCGCCTCGGCGGTAGCCGCCGTCGGAGGTGATCACGACGCGGGCGTCACAGTCCAGGATGCGGCCCTTGAGCGCGTCCGCGGAGAAGCCGCCGAAGACGACTGTGTGCGGGGCACCGATCCGGGCGCAGGCGAGCATCGCGACCACGGTCTCGGGGATCATCGGCATGTAGATGGCGACCACGTCACCCGCCTGGACGTTCAGCTCGAGCAGCGCGTTGGCGGCCTTGCTGACCTCGTCCTTCAGCTGTGCGTAGGTGATCTCGCGGGTGTCGCCCGGCTCGCCCTCGAAGTAGTAGGCGATCTTGTCGCCGAGGCCGTTCTCCACGTGCCGGTCGACACAGTTGTACGCCGCGTTCAGCTTGCCGTCGGCATACCACTTGGCGAAGGGCGCGTTGCTCCAGTCCAGCGTCTCGGTGGGCTCGACCGCCCAGCTCAGCCGCTTCGCCTGCTCCGCCCAGAAGCCCTCGAAATCGGCGGCGGCCGCGTCATAGGCGTCCGCCTTGACGTTGGCGTTCGCGGCGAGTTCCGCCGGCGGTTCGAACCGGCGTTCCTCGTGCATCAGGTTCGACAGCGCATCGGACTGGGGGGACTCGGAACTGGTCACGTCGCGGACTCCTCGTTGAGAGCTGTACCTCGTCTGGCGGGCGGCAGCGCCCGCCCCCTTTCTACCAACGCCGGACCAGCGGTGGTACTGGTGCATCGCCCAGACGCCCCCGATCTGCGCCGAACGGGCCCGCGCTCAGCCGTCGTGGTAGGTGAGGACCTTGGTCAGTAGGGCTGTCAGTTGAGTGCGTTCGGGTGGGGTGAGGGGGGCGAAGATGGCGTCTTGGGCGGCGCGGATCAGGGATTCGAGGTTCTGGTGCTGGCGGCGGCCGGCGGGGGTGATGGTGATGATGTTGCGGCGGCCGTCGGTCGGGTCAGGGGTGCGTTCGACGAAGCCCTGGGCGGTGAGTTCGTTGATCGCGGCTACTACGTCGCTGCGGTCGATCCCGGTATGCCGACCGAGTGAAGCCTGGCTGGCGGGACCGAATTCGGTCAGGGTCGCCAGCAGCCGGTAGTGGTATCCCCGGGCGTTCCCAGCGGTGAAGGCCTCGCTGATGATCCGCTGCGCCTGCAATGCGCTCTGCGTGAGCAACCAGCTCGGCAACTCTTTCAGCACGCTCGGTGCTTCCTCGTCCACGGCCGCGAGTTTAGTCGTTGGCCGTACCTACAGTCGCCCGTACTGCGGTGTCAGGCTTCCCGGGCGTCCAGGAGTTCTTCCCAGTGATCGGCAGCCCACTCGCAAGCGATCCGCATCGGCTCGAGCATGCTGCGCCCGAGTGGTGTCAGCTCGTAGACCACGCGGCGCACCGGTACGGCGTACTCCGTGCGCCGGACGAGTCCGTCCCGCTCCAGTGAGCGCAGGGATTGCGTCAGCACCTTCGGGGTGACCCGGTGCAGCGGTACACGCAGCTCGGAGTACCGGCGTGGGCCGTCCTCCAGGCAGCGGATCACCAGGCCGGCCCACTTGTCGCCACCGAACCGGATCGGGTTCAGCGTGGACGGGCAGAGCTCTTCGAACATGTCCGACCTGAGTGCCTCCATTCAGCCAGCCTAACCAGGTATCCGATCGGTAACCGGCCCTCCTTCTACCGTCGGTCTCATGAGCAAAGTACTGGTTTTCGGCGCGGGTGGACGGGCCGGTCGTGCGGCTGTGGATGAAGCACGACGACGAGGTCACGAGGTGACCGCCGCGGTACGCACGCCCAGCAAGTACTCCGATCTGCCGGTCGAGGTGGTCGCCGGCGACGTCACGGATCCGTCTGCCATCGCGGACCTGGCTGCCGGGCACGACGCGGTGATCGCAGCGGTCTACGACGGTGGTTCGGATCCGGCCGAGTTCTTCCCGAAGGCGGCCCAGGCGCTGGTGGACGGTCTTGGCAAGACCCGTCTCGTCTGGGTCGGGCTGACCTCGCTCCTGCCGACGGAATCCGGGGTGCTGCTGATGGATACGCCTGGTTATCCCCAGGAGTACCGCGGCTTCTTCCTCGCCCACCAGGCCGCGGCCGATCTCTTCGCCGAGTCCGAGCTGGACTGGGTCTCGATCGCTCCGGCCGGTGACTTCGACCACGCGCATCCCGAGCGGACCGGGGCCTACCGCATCGCACCGGCCGTCGCGGACAGCAGGATCTTGCTCGCCGATCTCGCGATCGCCCTGCTGGACGAGATCGACGAACCCCGCCACCACGGGACCCGGATCGGTGTCGCCCAGGAGAAATGAGACTTCAGCTCACCCGGTGCCCGGAATCCCTTGCCGGACGCAAGAAGCTGAGTTCGGGGGATCCGGTGTTCGAGTTGATCGATCAAAGCAAGCTGGACGCTGTCACGGGCGAATGCGACAGCATCCAGATGCAGCTAGTCGGCGCGGCCTGGAACAGCTACTGTCAATGGCGGTCTGGCTGGATCTTGAGCAGCCGGACATTCGCGCCGCCTGAATCGCCTCCATCGGGTCCCGGATGCGTGCCAGGATTTGCCCATCCGGCCGTGGGGGGATCAGGTTGGAACAGGAGACTCTGCAGCTGCTGGTCGCCATGCACCGGATCGTGCGCTACCTGCGCCGGACCACGACGACGACGTTGCACCCGACGCAGTTCATCGCGTTGCTGCTGATCGCCGAGGAGCAGCCGATCCGGATCGGCGCCATCGCCACGCACGTGCCCTGCTCCCAGCCGACCGCCACAACCACTGTCGCGGCGCTGGAGACCGCCGGTCTCGTCCGCCGCGATCAGGATACGCAGGACGGCCGGGCAACCGTCGTCATCCTCACCCCGCAAGGTGAAGAAACGGTTCAAGCGGCAGGTCGCCATGCCACGGAGGACTTCGCCCGACTGCTGGCTCGGCTCGACGACGACGATCGAGCACTGGTACTGAAGGCGGGCGGCGTCCTCGCGTCACTCGCCGGCGACCTCTAGCAGGCGGCCTACCGGACGGTGGGTGAGCCGGTTTCGCGCTGGAGTGGGTGGAAGCAAAGGGCATTCCGGGGCAAGCAAGGGCAGATCCGGAAAATGCAGGTCTAACCGACCAGAACTCCAGTATATTTGTCAGTGCCTTGGGACAGGATAGTCCCTTGGAAGTGGACCCGGCAGCCTACCGGACGGTGGGCGAGCCGGGTCTTGCGCATTCAGACCTCTTTCAATTGGCAGAACGCTGTAACCGCCTGCCGCCAATGTCCCCCGCGCATCCAGCTCCACGCGATGGCATCCGGCACCCACAACAACGGGTCCGCCTTGGGCGCGAGCAGGTCAAAGCGAAGAGTATCGAAGCACCCGAACCTCTCGCGTGCCTCGTGCAGTGTGCGGCGATCCTGCGGGAGGCTCGACTCGTCTCGCTCGATCACGAGTCGTTCGGCCGTAGTTGCCGTATCCCGCACAATCGCCTGGAGACAGAGGGTCCGATCTGCTGGTGTTGAGCGATCTCTTTGGTAGATGTCAACCGCCAGATGGAAGTCTCTGATCACGTCGATGATCTGCTTCCGTCTGGAGGGGGTTTCGTGGTTGAAGTGCAGGCGCTCCTGTCCGGGCAACACGAGGCCGCGGAGAGCTTTGCGGTGAACTGCCAGGTCGTCGGACGGGCAATGCGCGGCTGCCATCAGGAGGCCGCGGGACTTCGTCTCGTCGACGAATACGTGGACTGGCATTGGTTGGATCCCCCAGGTGCACGGACTGCGAGCTCAAACCGTTTCATGGGGGATGCCTTGTTTTGTTGGGGATTTTGGGGGCAGGGCGGGGCTGAACGGTAGCGGCCGCCGGGAGGGGTGGGACCTCCCGGCGGCCGGTGCTCTTCGGAGGGACTAGTTGCGGGTGATAGTGAGAGTGCCTGCTGTGTTGCGGATGTCGGTTGCGTTGTTGGAGAGGGTCAGGTTGTTGAAGGTGACGGCTCCTCGGGCCGGTCCTTGGCCTGGCTCTGGGAGTTCGTTGGCCCAGATACCGAAGCCTGACTTGGCGTCGAAGGCGTCGCCGCTCTTCTGCGCGCCCGAGATGTTGATGTTGGTGAGGATGGTGTCGGCGAGCGGGAACTGCGGTTGCCCGCCGACGTAGTTGGTCTGGAACATGATCCCGCTGTACGTCGGGTCCACGATGTCGACGTCACTCACCCGGATGCCCTGGAAGATCTTCGAGGCCGAGAAGATCCAGATGCCCGGGAAGGTCTGGCTACCCCAGAAGTGCCCACCCGCACGGACGACCGAGATGTTCTGGAACTGCGTCGGCGGGGTCGCGCCGAAGCCGGCCATCGGGATGCCGAAGTCGAGCGAGCTGATCGTGATGCCGGAGTACACCAACGTGTCCGCGACGTACAGGTTGCGGAAGATGTTGTTGGTGCCGCCGTACACCGCGAAGCCGGCCGCCCGCCAGGTCAGCGTCGACGAGAGGTTCTCGAAGACGTTGTCCCGGACCTCGCCGCCACCGGAGTCGGTGGCGTTGAAGAGCGCGAAGCTGTCGTCACCGGTGGCCCGGGCGTCGTTGTTGCTGACCAGGTTGCCCGCCGAGCCGTTCGTCATGTTGATGCCGTCGGCGAACATGTCGCGGATCCGCGAGTTCTTGATCGTCGAGTTGTCGGTGTTCGCACCCCAGTACAGGCAGACCATGTGCTCGACCCAGATGTTGTCGATGGTCATGTTCGCCGTGTTGGAGAAGTCGAACACCTTGCCGGGACCGTCGATCCTCGAGGTGTAGTTGCCGAAGTACGCGAACCCGGTGAACGACGAGCCGTTGGCCGACGCCTCCGCCCGGAACCCGACGTCGGTGTTGTCCTGGGTCGACGGGGCGACGAACCTCGTGTACCAAGGTCCGGCGCCGACCACCTTCACCGCCTTGCCGTAGACCTGGAACTTGCTCGAGGTCTGGTAGTCACCCGGCGGCAGGTAGACGCCGACGAGGGTGCCGGTGGTGTCCATCCGGACCCGGTCGAGCGCGTTCTGCACGTCCTGGTGGGTGAAGCCGGTCGCGGCGGTGTAGCCCGCACCCGGGTTGGCGACCGGTGCGACCTGCTCGGTGTCGACGAAGTCGATCGCGTAGTTGGTGGTGTTGGCCGGGTCCTTCTGCAGCTTGATCTTCGTACCGGCCGGGAAGGTCCCGTCCAGCATGATGTTCGCCTCGTCGTAGATGTGCCGCGGACCCGCTCCCGGTGAGTTCCCCGGGCCGGCCTCGGCGCCGTACAGCCAGGCGTACTTCGAGGTGAGCGGCAGCGCCTTGTGGAAGGTGCCGTTCACGTAGACGTTGATGGTCGAGTTGATCCCGCCACCGCCGGACGAGTCCGGGATGGAGAAGCGGGTGACGAGCGTGTTCGTGCTCGCCCTGGTGGTGAACTCGACGAACGAGCCGTTCGAGTTCAGCGTGACCGCGCGCCGGCCGGAGGCCTCACCGGCGAGGTCGCCGATGGCCCGGTTCGGGCCGACCACCGAGGCGCCGCCGCCGACGGCCGCGTCCTCGGCCTCGAGGTGGTCGTACGGCATGTTCGCGCCGCGACCCACGAAGAGCGGCCGGTCGCTGGTGTTGTTGGTGCGCTTGACCGGCAGTTCGTTCGCGTCGTCGGCCAGTACTACGCGGACCGTGTAGCGACCGTTGACCGCCGGCCAGGTACCGAGGTTGACCGCGGGGGTGGTGGCTCCCGCGGCGATCGCGCCGGAGTACGAGCCGGTCAGGGTCCGTACCACGGTGCTGCCGTTCAGCACGGTCAGCGTGATGTTGTGGGCGCCGGCCGCGGACGCGATGCTGCCCTGGTTCTTGATCGCGACCGAGAAGGTCACGGTGTTGCCGGCCGCCGGGTTGCCCGGGGTCCAGCTCACCGCGGAGGCGATCAGGTCGGAGCTCGCGACCGGGGTGACCACCAGCGGGGTCGCACTGTTGCCGGTGTTGTTCGCGTCGTTCTGCTCGATGATCGTGTTCGTCTCATCCACCTTCGCGCTGACCGGGTAGCTGCCCGCGTCGCGTGCGCCGATGGAGGCCGTGACCGTGGCGGAGGCACCTGCTGCCAGTGCGCCGACGGCCGCGGTACCGACCTTGGTGGTGCCGAGGTAGAAGTTGACGTCAGAGGCGGCGGAGCCCGCAGTACCGGTGTTGTTGACCGTGGCGCGCAGCGTGATCGCGTCGGTCTCGACCGGTGAGGTCGGGGTCCAGGAGACGCCGGAAACGGTCAGGTCCGGGTTCGGGGCGGGGACGCCCATCACCTGGAGTTCGGCGACCTGGCCGGCCGGGGCGCCGGTGTTGGCGGTGAAGTTCAGCCGTACGTCGGCCACTCGCGCGCTGACGGGGATCGTCACGGTGTTGCCACTGGACGGGCTGAAGTTGTACGCCGCCGAGGCGACGATCGTGGTGAAACCGGTCGCGCTCTGCTCCCGGCCGAGGATCGAGAACGTCTGGGTGCGGTTGCCCCAGGCGGAGTCCGGGTTGAGCCGGATCACGATCGAGGTGACGTCCGCGTTCGAGCCGAGCTGGGTGGTGAGCGTCGCCGGGTTGGCGTTGCCCTCCCAGTACGTCGTCACGTTGTCGTCGTTCGCGTTGGTCGCGACGAAGGTGTGCACGAACCCGGAGGCGGTGATCGGCCGGCCGAGGGCAAGGTTGCTGCCCGGCCCGCTGCTGCCGCCGCGGGTGACGGTGTTGCTGTTCGGCGATTGGTTGCCTGCGGCATCCTTCGCGCGGATGAAGTAGCTGACCGAGGCGCTGGCCGGCTGGTTGTCCGTGTACGTCGTGACGTTGCCGGCGACCGTGGTTCGCACCACGCCGTTCGCGTAGACGTCGTAGCCGGTCACGCCCACGTTGTCCGTGGAGGCGTTCCAGCTGAGCCTGATCTGTCCGGCGGTCGGCTCGGTGAAGGCCAGGCTGCCCGGGGCGGTGGGAGCCTGGGTATCACCAGTAACCGGGCCGTACACCTCGAGTTCGGACAACTGCCCCGCGGGCCAGCCGGTGTTCGCCGTGATCTGGATCCGGACGTAGCGAACGGTGGAGGCGCCGTAGTCGATCGTCACCGTGTTGCCACTCGGGTTGAACGCCCGGGCCGCGGGAGCGGAGAGATCGTTGAAGGTCTGGCCGTTGGTGCTGCCCTGGACCGCGAGGGTCTGGTTGCGCGCACCCCACCCGGTCGGGAGCTTGAGCACGACCTGGTTGGTGCTGACCGAGGACCCGAGGTCGACCTGGACCCACTGCGGGAAGACGTTGTTGGCGCTCTCCCAGTAGGTGCCCTGGTTGCCGTCGGTCACGTTCGACGCGGCGTAGTTCTGGGTGCTGCTGCTCGAGCCGGCGGTCTTGCCCGCGGCGAGGTTGGGGCCGGCCAGTACGGCGGCGGCGGCCGTCGTTCCCTGGCCGGAGGCATCGGCTGCCCGGAACATCGGGCCGGCTGACAACAGCAGGCTGCTTGCGAGCATCGCGACAAGCAGCCGCCACTTTCCAGATTTGGTTCTCATGGCATCCGGGGCCTCTCCTATGGGCGGGGTGTGAGGGCACAAGGGATAGCCGCTGCCAAGAAAATTGCAGGGATGTTCTGGAAGTTGCTCAGTTTTGCTAACTTCTTGCGCAGCGCTGGCTCATTGTTACGGCAGCGCTACCGAAGCGTCAACGGTTCATGACGCACAACGTCCGAAGAACCGCGGGGCCTGCCCCACGGTTCTTCGGACGTAAGGACCTCAGAGGGGATCAGTGCTTGCTGGGGCCTTCGGCGCCGGCGCCGGTGAGGGCGCGGACGGAGAGTTCGTCGTAGCGGGTCTCGCTGGACTTGTCCCGGCCGAGGTAGGTGCCGACCACGCCGAGGACGAAGCCGAGCGGGATCGAGACGATGCCCGGGTTCGACAGCGGGAACCAGGCGAAGTCGGCGCCGGTGATCATCGACGTCGGCTTGCCCGACACCACCGGCGAGAAGATCACCAGGACCACGGCCGAGACCAGGCCGCCGTAGATGCTCCAGATCGCGCCCGAGGTGTTGAACCTCTTCCAGAACAGGTTGAACAACAGCGCCGGCAGGTTCGCCGACGCGGCGACCGCGAAGGCCAGCGCCACCAGGAACGCGATGTTGAGTTTCTGGGCCGGGATCGCCAGCCCGATCGCGACCGCACCGATCCCGATCGCCGCGAACCGCGCGACCCGGATCTCGTTCTTCTCGGTGACCTTGCCCTTGGCAATGACGTTGACGTAGAGATCGTGCGCGAACGACGACGCCGAGGTCAACGTGAGCCCCGCGACCACCGCCAGGATCGTGGCGAAGGCGACGGCCGCGATCAGTGCGAGCAGGATCGCGCCGCCGACCGAATCGGCACCACCGCCGACCACCTCGGCCAGCAGCACCGAGGCGGTGTTGCCCTTCGACTCGGCCACAGCGCTGTCCTTGCCGGTGTCCAGCAATGCCGCCGCGCCGAACCCGAGGGCCAGCGTCATCAGGTAGAAGGCGCCGATCAGGCCGATCGCCCACTGCACGGACCGCCTCGCCGAGCGCGAGTCCGGCACAGTGTAGAAGCGGATCAGGATGTGCGGCAGTCCCGCAGTGCCGAGGACCAGCGCGAGGCCCAGCGACAGGAAGTCGATCTGACCGGTCAGGTCCTTGCCGTAGAGCAGACCTGGCTGGAGGAAGGCCTCGCCCTTGCCCGAGTTGGCCGCGGCCGCGCCGAGCAGTTTCGACGGGTTGAAGTCGAACTTCAGCAGCACCAGGAAGGTGATCAGCAGGGTGCCGGTCATCAGCAGGACGGCCTTGACGATCTGCACCCAGGTGGTGCCCCTCATCCCGCCGATCGTCACGTAGATGATCATCAGCGCGCCGACCAGAACGATCACGCCGGCCTTCAGGCCCTCGCTCTTGACCCCGAGCAGCAGGCCGACGAGCGAACCCGCGCCGACCATCTGGGCGAGCAGGTAGAAGATCGACACCACGATCGTGGAGGTGGCGGCCGCGGTCCGGACCGGCCGCTGCTTCATCCGGAAGGCGAGCTGGTCGGCCATCGTGAAGCGGCCCGAGTTGCGCAGCAGTTCCGCGACCAGGAGCAGCGCGACCAGCCAGGCCACCAGGAAGCCGATCGAGTATAGGAAGCCGTCGTACCCGTAGAGAGCGATCTGGCCGGAGATCCCCAGGAAGGACGCTGCCGACATGTAGTCGCCCGCGACCGCGAGGCCGTTCTGGGCCCCGCTGAAGTTCCGCCCGCCCGCGTAGTAATCCGCCGCGGTCTTGTTCTGCCGGGACGCCCACCAGGTGATGTACAGCGTCACGGCAACCACCGCCGTGAACAGCGAGATGGTCAGAGCCTGGTTGCCCGGCTCGGCGTCGGCGAGCGGAATGAGAAGAGTCTTCACCGGCGGCGCTCCCTCTTGTACTTGGCGTTCAGCCCGCTCGCCAGCGGGTCCAGCTTGCGGTTCGCGAACCGGCCGTAGATCGCCGCGATCGCGAAGGTGGAGACGAACTGCAGCAGGCCGAACACCAGCGCCACGTTGATGTGCCCGATCAGCTTGTGACTCATGAAGTCACGAGCCCAGTTGTTGCAGGCGACGTAGGCCAGGTACCAGGTCATGAACGCGATGGTCCACGGCACCACGAAGTTCTTGTACCGCCGTTTCAGCTCCTGGAAATCGCTCGCGTCGTGCACGGCCTGGTAGGCACGGGCCTCGCGCTCGTGCACTGCTTCCTCGTCCATCTGCACCCCTCCGCTAGCAAAGCGATCAGGTGCACGTTAGCGGCTGGCCGCGTCAATGTGTCCGATCACGACCACAACATTTCGGTCGCAAAACCCTGGCAACGCCCTGTTAGCCCTCGTCAGAGCGGTGGGGCGACCGGCGCGTCGAGGGTGCGGCGGTAGTTGGCGAGGTCACTGGGACGGGTCCGGTAGCAGTTCGTGAAGTACGGCATCCGCAGTGGTTCCGGCGGCCGCGCAGTACCGTCGTAGATCGCGTCGATCTGCTCCAGCACGGCTTCGCGCCGCGACTCGGTCAGTACTGCGATGCGCGAGTGCGACTGGGCCAGTTGCCTCAGGCCCCCGCGATCCAGGTCGTGCCAGTGCCGGAACCGGGCCGTCTCCACCAGCGAGAACAGATCCGACTGGAGCAGGGTGGGCATCGGGTCGTACTCGTCGCTCCCGATCAGGAAGTCCTCGCCCATGATCGCCCGGTGCAACCTCCGCACCCACGGGACGACGGTGTCGGAGTTGTTCCAGAGCAACCCCAGTACGCCGTGCGGCCGCAGTACCCGAGCTATCTCGGGCAAGGCCCGGGAGTGGTCGAACCAATGGAAGGCCTGACCCACGATCACGGCGTCCACCGAGCCGTGCGCCAGCGGGATCGACTCGGCGGTCCCGACCATCGTGTCGACGCCGGGGATCCGCCGGCACACGGAGAGCATCTCCTCCGACGGATCGACCGCGACCACGTCGTGCCCGAGCGCGGCCGCGACCGCGGTCAGCTTGCCGGTGCCGGCCCCCAGATCGAGGATCTGCAGCCGGCCGGGACCGAGGATCCAGCGCAGCGCGTCGGCAGGGAACGTCGGCCGGCCCGCGTCGTACGCGGCCGCGACGGCGCCGAAGGAGTGCGCGCGGTCTGGGTCATCGGTGGTCATCACCCCAAATCATGCCGTAGGTGCGGCCTGCCGGAGCGTTACTCGCCGAGCTTCTTCTGTTCGATGTGCTCGTTCAGTGCGTGCAGTTCCGGGTGTTTCTCCATGATCGCGACCAGATCCGCGCAGTCCAGCTGGTCCGCGCCGAAGTCCTCGATCAGCGTGGTGAGCAGGTTGCGGTCGTCCTGCGTGTCCAGCGTCAGCCGGTACTTCGAGCCGTCGACCGGGCCGTCCCAGGGGAGATTGAGCAGCCGCATGTCCCCGGTCCGGTTCTGGTGCAGGTACGAGGTGACGTGTTCGCGATCCGGCTGCAGCGTGGCCTCGGCATCGGCCTGGAGCAGCCGGGCGGCCGAGAAGACCTCGTAGTCCATGCCCCGCGGATAGGTCCGCTCGAGGCAGTTCGACACGTACAGGTTCTCGTCGTCCTCGGCCCGGAACCGGTCGACGCCGACGGCAACGACCTCGGGATCGATCAGCGGGCAGTCGGAGGTGACCCGGACCACGCCGTCCAGCTCGTGCTCCCGGATCGCGCCGGCGAACCGCGACAGCACGTCCAGCTCGCTGCCCCGGAAGACGGGGAACCCGTACTGCCCGGCAAGGTCGACGATCGGCTCATCGTCGGGGTTCGTGGTGGTTGCCACGATCACCGGCAGACCGGTCGCAGCGAGGCGGTCCAGGTGGTGCTGGAGGAACGTGTGGCCGCCGGCGGTCAGCAGAATCTTGGCCGGAAGCCTGGTGCTGGTCGCGCGCGCCTGCGTGATGATCCCGATCTTCATACCGCCACCTTCGCAGAACCTGTCAGCTGGGAGGAATTCCACCGGAACATGTCCCGGATCTCGGCCGGGCAGACCAGGTGGTCGACACCGAGTTCGGTGTCGGTGAACGCCCTTGCCTGGTCGAGTGGGACGTACGGCTGGTTCAGCTCGGGCCACATCCGCTTGATCCGGGCCTGGCCGCCGAACGAGGGGTGCTCGTGCTCCAGCAGCATCGGATCGCCGTACACGCCGGGCTGCAGGCCGAGCGATGCGCCGTACAGGACGGCCGAGCTGAGCCGGTTGGAGGCGACCCGCTTGTGCCGCCGGATCTCGCGGAGCTGTTTGAGCAGGAAGTCCCCGTCGACCTTGCGCCAGTGCAGCCCGCGGTACCCGTGGGTGATCACCCGGAAGCCGGCGTCGGTGTAGACCTGCCGGATCGCCTCGTTCTGGAACTCGTTCCAGTACAGGCAGACGGTGATCGGCCCGTTCTCGTGCTCGTTGATCGAGGCAACGATCTGGCCGTGGTCGCCGAGCACGTTCTGGCCTTCCCAGCCGTGGAACGGGTAGAAGATGGTGCCGGCGGCATCTTCCGCGGGCTTGGCGAGCTCGGGATACACCTGCAGCAGGTAGAGCCAGGGGGAGCCGATCACCGAGTAGTTCCGCAGCCCCATCGACCAGCCGCGGCGGCGGACGCTGTCGGACCAGACGAACTTGGGCATCCCGTCGACGAAGGCCGTGTTGTACGCGAACCCGTCGAGGATGTTCCAGCCGTGCTGGAGGTAACCCCAGATCCGCGGCGGTTCCGCGTCACCGAGTCCGGCGTACTGGGCCATCACGTGCGCATGGCCGTAGAAGTGGTTCGCGTGGTGCATCAGCGAACCACTCTGCGCACGCGCTTGACCACCACGCGGGCCGGGTTCAGCACCGCCTGACCGATCCGGTACGGCCGCGACCGGCGGATCCCGTCCAGCTGGCTCTCGAACCAGCTGGCCTGGGTGCTCGCGTCCGCCAACTCCTGCGACAGCCGCGCGATCGTGGCCAATTGCTCAGCATTGCCGGTCGGCTGTACGGGCTCATTGCCATCAGCAACAGTCGCCCAAAGCTCTGTAGTCACAGTGATTCCGGCCATCGAAACCAGCCGTGACGTCAGGTCGTGTGCGCTGCTTCCGGCCGCCCATGGTTGCCGCGAGCCCGCTTCCAGCGACCGCCGTACGAACCGAGCCAGCTGCCCGACAACCAGGGCCTCACCGCTGCCCTCGACCACGACACCGTCAGCAAAGACCTTGTACGACGTCCCGTCGACCAGCACGTTGTCCGCCGAAGCAACGGCCCCTGTGGCCGCGTCCTGAGCGAGCAACCAGGTCACATAACCAGACACCGTACGCCGGACCGCGACCTGATCGTCGATCCTCAGGGCAGTCAGAAGTGATTCCTCGAGCAGTACGCCCGGGCCGTCCGGCACTGCGCCGCCCGGCAGGACCTGTGGGAGGTCGGTCGCGCCGATGACGAAGTACCAGGCAGGAGCGAGCTCGTTGCCGAGTCCGGCGGCGACTGCATCGTGAGTCGTTCGGTAGGGATCGGTGAGTGTCGGTCCGGAGAAGCGCGACGCAACTGCGCGAGCGATCACCGCACCGACCAGAGGCCCAGACGCATCGGCGACCGCGACCTTGGCCCCGACGAGCTCGGGATAGAGCGAATACGCCTGATCCACCGTGAGACCGCTCGCCTCAAGGGCGGTACGGACGGCCTTCAGTCCGGCCGGAGCCGCGACGTCACCGGCCACGTCCCGCGGCCAGGCCTCGTCCCGCGGCACAGTGACGGTCGGGTCCGGCTGGATCAACCGTTCGATGCCGAACGCGTTCTCGGCAGCGATCAGCAGGCGACCCGTTGGGGCCAGCCGGGCCTTGAGAGCCTCGAGGGCGTCCGCCCAGGTCAGTACGGGAGTATCCGGGCCTACCAACCGAGGGAGTCCGTCGAGCGCGACGATCACGTCGTACGAGCTCTCGCCGTGCTCGGGGGTGAAGCGGTCGAGGGCTCCGCAGAAGACGCGCACCGGGCGGTCGCTGAGTGCGTCGGCGATCTCTTCGGCATCCGGGGCCGACCGGGCCAGGACGTCGACCGAGGCGACCTGGTCGACGATCAGCTCGATCAGTTCCAGCGAATGCGGCCCGGCGACGAGCACGGTGTCCGCGGCTCGCAGTACGGGCTCCAGCAGCGCGGCGGGAACCCGGCCCGCGGTCGCCGGGCGGCCGTCCTCGGGGTGCAGGTCGGACCAGTTGAGCATCTCGGCGCCGATCATCACCGAGCGCGCCGCGGAGGCCTCGACCTCGCTCGCGGTCTTGCTTTCGGTGCTGTCCGGGGACCGATCAGGTGTCACAGCGGTCAATTCTCTGACTTCCTGCCAAATGAAAGGGTGTTCAGGACACCAGTTTGGTCAGCGTCTCGATGACGCGGTCGACGTCGGCGTCGGTCAGGTCCGGGTACATCGGCAGCGAGAGCTCCTCGCGGTAGAACTGCTCCGCGTTCGGGCACATGCCGCGCTGGTAGCCCTGGTTCGCGAACACCGGGTGCCAGTAGACCGGGATGTAGTTGACCTGGACGAGGATGCCGGCCGCGCGCATGCCCTCGAAGATCTCCCGGCGGCGGTCGCCGAGGACCCGCACCGGGTAAAGGTGCCAGGCCGGGTCGACGTCGTCGCGCTGGGGCGGCGTCCGCAGCCCGTCCACGCTCGCGAAGGCTTCGTTGTAGCGGGCGGTGATCTCGGTCCGGCGCTTCTTGAACGCGTCCAGCCGCTTGAGCTGGGACAGGCCGAGCGCGGAGGCGATGTCGGTCAGCCGGTAGTTCAGGCCGTACTCGTGCACCTCCTGGTGCCACGGGCCCTCATCGGTGATCTCGAACCGGTCCTTGTCCCGAACCAGCCCGATGAAGTGGTACTCGTGCACCTTCTGGGCGACCGCCGGGTCCTTGGCGACGACAGCGCCACCCTCGCCGGTCGTCAGGTTCTTGGTCGGGAAGAACGACAGCGTGGTGACGTCCGCTAGGTCGCCGACGGGGCGGCCTTTGTAGGTGCCGCCGACCGAGTGCGCAGCGTCGTCGAGCGTCTTCGCGCCGACCCGGTCCGCGATCGGCTGCAGCGCGTCGTAGTCCGCGGCATGACCCGCGTAGTCGACAGCCGCGATCACCTTGGTGCGGTCCGTGACAGCCGCCTCGACGGCCGCCGGGTCGAGCAGCGCGGTGTCCTCCTCGACATCCGCGAAGACGATCTTGGCGCCCAGGATCGCCGCGCACGAAGCGGTCGCGACGAACGTCATCGGCGTGGTGACGACCTCGTCACCCGGTCCGACCCCGAGCCCGGCGTACGCCATGTGCAGCGCAGCGGTGCCCGAAGTACAGCTGACCGCGCGGTGCCCGCCGGTCAGCTCCGAGATCGCGTTCTCGAACGCGGTGACGGCCGGGCCGGTGGTCAGCCAGTCACCGCGCAGGATCGCGGAGACCGCCTCGATGTCTTCTTCGGAGATCGACTGACGTCCGTAAGGCAGCATGACGGCTCAGACGTCGCTCTCGAGGATCTTGGTGATCTCCTCGATCGAGTACCACTGGTCGTTGTTGTCCGAGGTGTAGTGGAAGCCGTCGGCCACCGGGACCCCCTCGGCCGGCGGGGTGTAACCCCAGGTGGCCAGGTCGGGCTGCAGCACGTAGCGGTCGCCGATCGCCAGCGCGCGGCGGCCTTCCTCCGGGCTGATCATCTCCTCGTGCAGCTTCTCGCCCGGGCGCAGACCCATGTCGTGCATCTTGGCGCCCGGCGCGATCGCCTGGGCCAGGTCGGTGATCTTCATCGACGGGATCCGCGGCACGTACAGCTCGCCGCCCATCATCTGCTCGAACGAGTCGATGACGAACTGGACCGCCTCGGGCAGCGTGATCAGGAACCGGGTGCAGCGCAGATCGGTGATCGGCAGCGACTGGCCGGCCTCGTGCAGGGCGCGGAACTTCGGAATGATCGAGCCGCGCGAGCCCATCACGTTGCCGTACCGGACCACGGAGAAGCGGGTGTCGTACGCCGCCGCGTAGTGGTTGCCGGTGATGAACAACTTGTCGGCGGTCAGCTTCGTCGCGCCGTACAGGTTGATCGGGCTGGACGCCTTGTCCGTGGACAGCGCCACGACCTTCTTCACGCCCGAGTCGATGCTGGCCTCGATCACGTTCTGTGAGCCGACCACGTTGGTCTGGACGAACTCCCACGGGTTGTACTCCGCGGTGTCGACCTGCTTCAGCGCGGCCGCGTGCACTACGTAGTCGACGTTGTGCATGGCCCGGTTCAGCCGGGCCCGGTCGCGGATGTCGCCAATGAAGAAGCGCAGCCGGGGGTCGTCGCCGAACAGCTGGCGGACCTCCCACTGCTTCAGCTCGTCTCGGCTGAAGATGATGATCCGGCGCGGGTCCAGGTTGTCCAACGCGTAGCGGATGAACGCCTTGCCGAAGGAGCCGGTGCCTCCGGTGACGAGGATGTCGGAGCCGGTGAGGATGGACACGTGGAATAGGACCCTTCTGAGGGGATGGCCGGACAGCCGCGAGAGTACACACCCTTAACGGCAACTCCGTACGATAGCGGGCCCCAGCACAGAAGCCTCAATCACCGGTCTGCTGCCTCAGTTCGGCGTGACGAGCTCTACACCCGGAAAGTACGTCCTGAACCGGGCCTTGTCCCTGGTGATCACCCGGTAGCGACCCACCGCGGCGTGAGCGCCGATGTAGAAGTCCGGCAGGGGTGAGGTGCGGACGCCACCTTGCCGGCGGTAGACGACGAACGCCTGGGCGGCCAGGAATCCGGCTGGGTACGGCAGTGGTTCACGGCGGAATTCCGTGGCAGGCAAGGCGGCGTCGACATCCTCGATCCGGTCGAATCCGGCCGAGACCTCGGCATAGATGATCGGGTTGATCACGAGCTCACCGACGTCGAGAGCGCCGGCGACAGCCGTGGCAGACCAGTCGGCCCAGGTCGGACTGTCGGTCAGGATGTCCAGCAGCACACAGGTGTCCACCATCGTCGCCGCTGGTTGGACAGCGCGAAGGCTGCGCTCATTCGCCACGCAGCAACTCCATCAGCTCTTCGGTGCTCATGCTGGTCGTCGCCTTCCCGCGCATGCCGCGAACCAGGCGTTGACCGTGCGACAAGTGCTCCTCGGCCCGGACGATCCGAAGCGCACCGCCATCGTCCTCGATCACCTCGACCTCGTCCCCCTCGTGCAAATGGTGTCTGTGACGCAGCGCTGCAGGAATCGTGACCTGCCCCTTGCTGTTGAGCTTCATCGATCCTCCTACGTATCAGACCTACTACGTAACACCCAGGCTACCGCAGGGGACGGCCCGGAGGAACGGATACGGTCTGGGGGTGACTGTGCGGATCGGGGTCAGGTGTGACGTGGGGCCCACGCGGGGGGTCGGGCATGTGATGCGCAGCCTGGCGCTGGCCGAGGAGTTGGTGGGGCGCGGAGCCGAGGTGGTGTTCGTCTGCGACAGCCACACCGTGCCGTGGGCCAACGACCAGATCCTGGCCCGGGACATCCCGGTCGAGCCGGCCGTCTGGACCGCGGGCGAGCACCTAGAGCTGTTCGCGCGGCTCGGGCTGGACGCTGTGGTGTTCGACTCCTACGACCTGGACGCCGAGGTGTTCACGGCGGTCCGCAAGTCCGGGATCCCCACCCTCGCGATCGTCGACGGCGATCTCCGGGGCGCCGAGGCCGACCTGTATGTCGACCAGAACCTCGGCTCCGAGCTCGACCAACCCATCCTTCCAACAGGCGCGACCAGACTCGCCGGACTCGACTACGTGCTGCTGCGCAACGAGATCCTCGCGCTGCGCCCACCGGAACCACCTGCACCCCAGCAGACCGGCGTACCGAGGGTGTTTGCGTTCTTCGGCGGTACTGACGCGTTCGGAGCCGGCCCGTACGTCGTGGCGGCGCTCGCGGCGACTGGTGTGCCGTTCGAAGCGACTGTGGTTGCTCCCGGTGAGGATCTGGCGAAGGCGATAGCCGCTGTGGACCTTGCCGACGGTCAGCACGTCGAGGTGATCGGCCCGACATCCCAGCTGGCCAAGGCCGTCACGGCATCCGACCTGGTCCTCAGCGCATCCGGTACGTCGACCTGGGAGTTGCTGTGTCTCGGCGCGACAGCCGGGCTCGTGTGCGTGGTGGACAACCAGGTGATGGGCTACGAACGAGCAGTCGCGACCGGCGCGGCGGCAGGAGTCGGCCTGCTCTCAGACCTCAAGCAGGACCAGACGGCCGCAGCTGCAGTACTACGCCCGCTCCTGACAGACCCCCAGGAACGCACAAGAATCGCGACCGCCGGCTGGGAACTCGTAGACGGCCAAGGCCGTGCCCGCGTAGTAGACGAGTTCTTTCACCTGATCTCGTAGACCGTCGCATCCAACGTGGCGTGCCTGAGCCGCACGAAATCCTTCAGCTTCGGCGACACCTCACCGGCCCGGTTGTCGGCGTACAACCACCGCACCCCAAGCCGCCGCAACCGATCAATGACCGCCTCCGACGGAGCCGTGAAGGCCGCATCGTTGGCCGCCAACAACTCCCGGTTCCAGTACGGCAGCAGGCTCGGGTTGATCCCGGTGCTGATCGAGATCCGGTGGGCCCGGTTGGTGTAGCCCCAGCCTTCGACGAGGACCTGTCGCTCCGACACTGCCGCGATCCAGAAGTGCCGACTGTCGCATACCTCGCCGCGCTTGATGATGCAGTGCGAGTTCGTCGCGATCATGTCGTCGGTCTCGCTGTTCCTGCGCAGCCAGCGGGCCGCATCCGCCTCGGCCTTGGTCGGTCCGCCGTAGCCGACCTTGCCGTACATCACCAGGCTGGCCTGCTCCGACACCAGCCCGGCCAGCGGCAATGTGGTCGCGCCAACCATGCAGGCCGCAACCAGGCTTGCGCAGAAGGCTGTCAGCAAGCTCCCACCGCGGCGGCCAAGCTTCCACAAAACTGCGACGAGCAGCGCAGCCACGAACAGCGCAGCGAGCATCCAGACCAGAGGCCCCTTCACCCCACTGAGATCCGCGGAGACCACGCGCGCCGCCCAGCACGCAGCGACCCCGAGGCCGGCTGCCACAACAACCAGTACTGCGCCCCTGTGGTCACCCAGGCGATCGATGAGCCGGGCCAGCCCCAAGCAGGAAAGCACAGCCAGGAAGGGGAATGCGGTCCGATAGAAGTAGATCTCGCTGGCCCCCGGCTGGGTGGTCAGTAAGGCTGCGACGAATCCGCCGATCGCGGCCCCGGCGAGGAACACCGTGCCCGGGTCGCGCCAGAACCGCCGGAGGAACAGCACCCCGACGACGGCGAGACCCCAGGCGATCAGGGATGCCGCCGCGCTCAGTAGTTGGGCCGGGCGGTCGACACCGGTGCCGTGCCGGATGAGGGCGTACGGCTGGAGTTGCATGAACAGGTCAGCGAACTTGATCTGCAGGCCGGACGACTCACCGCCGAAGATGGCGACCACCGAGCCGATGAAGATCGCCAGCATCGCCAGACCGCCGAGCAACGCAGTACGGGGTGGTCGCTTGGTCGCCAGCCAGTACAGGAAGACGAGCCCGAACCCGCAGCCCGCCAGCGGCAGTACGGTCGCCTTCGCGCCGGACGCGGCCAGGCCGATCAGGATCAGCAGCACCCAGCGGCTGCGCGGTGACGGCTTCCGGAGCAGGTCGACGGACACCACCGCGAGCAGCAGCGCCAGCATCATCCCGAGGTTCTGTGTCGGGCTGAGGTAGGCGCTGGTCGACATCGCGACGCCGCCGAGCGCCACATCGTGCAGCGGTTGCAGAGTGCCGCCGGCGCCGGCCACGACCACCGCAAGCGGCCCTGCCCAGGTGGCTGCGCTGTGCTGCGGCTCGTCCGACTTCACCAGGAACCGCTGGGTCAGCACGAACACGAGCGCGCAGCCGGCCAGCGCAAGAGGCAGCCAGGCCAGTGCATAGATGAGGTTGGTCAGGTTGATGCCGGTAGCCCAGGAGGTCGCCGCCGTGACCTGGTGGAAGAACGTCTGGTACTTCATCGGCTCACCGGACACCCACAGTGGCTCGATCGGTACGTCGAACTTGGCGCTGGCCGCGAGTGCCTGGTGGAACGACATGTCCGGGTAGTTCACCAGCGGATCCGTGTACGCCGGGGCATACCGGTCCGGGCCCTTCCGGAACATCGTGAACAGCACCAAACCGCAGGCGGCGGCCAGGAGCCAGGCAGTCACGGGAGCCAGCGGAGCCTCGACCCGTCGCCAGACCCTGGCCCGGGCGTCGCGGTCAAGCAGTCCAACTGCCAGCACCACCGGGCCCCACAGCCACGACCACCGTTGCAGCCCGACGGACGCGCTGGCCAAGTAGACGATCAACTGCGCCGACGTCCCGACCGCGAAGCCTGCGGCGCAGTCCTCCACCAGGTTGCGCCGGTACGCGCCGATCAGTCGCCACAGCACGATCCCCGGCAGGCCGACACCGAGCACGACGAAGCCGGTGAACTTCACGACGTCGAGAGCCGGCGCGTGCCGATTCATCAGCACCAGCGACAACACCACCAGCACCGCGGCCGCAGCCACCCCGCTGAACGAAACGACCTGTTCCCTCGGCCCCCGCCGCCTCGCCTTCGACTGCATGCGGGTCACCCTAGTGCGGCGGGGATCTCGCTGCGTAGGTGGACCGTTACGTGCGGTGGTCAGGGGAGCTCATAGATCATGGCGTCGGGCGACTGGTAGCGGACCGTTGTCAGGGTGGCGAGGTTGGGGGAGATGACGGACTGCGTGGGGTCGGCGTAGAGATAGCGGACGCCGTACTTCGTCCGCAGCAGCCGCAGGTTGTCCCTGGTCGGTGAGGCGAAGACACGGTCGTTGTCCTCGAGTTTCTGCTGGTCCCAGAACGGCAGGCCGTTCGCGTTGCTGCCGGTGGAGGCGACCAGGTTGTTGATGGTGTTGGTGTATCCCCAACCCTCCACCAGGACGTGCCGTTCGCTGATCGCGGCGATCCAGAAATGCCGGGAGTCGCAGCCGATCACGTTCTTCACCACACAGTGCGCGTTGGTCGCGACCAGATCGTCCAGAGCGGTGTGGTCCCGCAGCCACAGGGCGGCCTGGCTCTGGGTCGCGCTGGGACCAAGCGGAACCTTGTCGTTGATCGGTGCCAGCGTGACTTGCTGGTACTTCGCCATCGCCTGCAGCGGGAGGAACAACCCGGCGCCCATCCCGGCCAGCACGAACGACGCCATCAGGACCCGGGACGGTCGGCCCCGGCGCCTGACGAGTTTCCACAGCACGGTGACAAGTAGGGCACCGGCAAGCAACAGGCCTACGGTCCACAGCCAGGGTTCGACGAGGCCTGTCAGGCGCCCGTCCGGCTGACGGGACATCGGCCCCGGTGCTGTCTCCCCCCGGACGATTGCGCGGGCGCCGGCCGCCGCGCCAACGCCGGCCAGGATCGAGGCCAGTACGAAGATGCCGGAGCGGCGGTCACCGAACCAGAAGACCAACATCCAGGCACCGGCCGCGGCCAGTGCGGCGATGATCGGTACGGCGGTCCGGTGGAAGTACATCTGGCTGCCACCGGGCTGGTCGGTCAGCACCATGCCGCCGAATCCGGCGATGGCGATGCCGACCAGGAAGATCGTGCCGGGGTCGCGGAGCCACCTCCCCGTCGTACCGGTCAGCACCAGCAGTCCGGCCGATCCGAGGAGGAAGCCGAGGCACATGGTGATCGCGGTGATCCACATCGCCTGGCTGTCGAACACGCCCCATTCCTGCTTGGCGATCAGCGGGTACAAGCCGGTCTTGGCGAAGGTGACCCAGGGCCGGACCGCGGTCCCTGATGACTCGCCGCCGAAGACCACCACGATGGCGGCCAGGAACAGGCCCCCGAAAACCAGGGAGATCAGCAGGGCGCCCTTGGCGAACTTGCCGTAGCAGAGCCGGACGAACACGACGAGCCCGAGGCCGCAGATGATCATCGGCAGCACAGTGGCCTTCGAGCCGGAGGCGGCAGCACCGATCAACACGAACATCACCCAGGTGCCCGGCCGGCCCCTGCCGCGCAGCAGGTCGACCCCGAGCAGCGCCAGCAGTACTACGAGCCCGCCGCCGAGGTTCTGCGTCGGGCTGCCCCAGACGTAGTTGACCAGGCCGTCATTGGGCAGGTTGGCGTTCGTGTACGGATTCACCGTGCCGCCGATGGAGGCGACCGCGATAGCCAGCGGGCCGGCCCAGCGGGAGCCGGGCGCCAGCCGGTCGGTGAGCGCGAAGATCAACGCGACCCCGGCCAGCAGGAGGGGCAGCCACCCGATGTTGTAGATCAGATCGGTGAGATCCACCCCGGTTGCCCACGAGGTGGCAGCGGTGAACTGGTGCCAGAAGTAGTGGTAGTGCATCTGCTCGCCGTTCACGTACGGCGCCTGCAGCGGGAAGTCGTACTTCGCACTCGCGGACAAGGCCTGGTGGAAGGCCATGTCCGGCAGGTTCGACCGGGCGTCCGTGTACGGCGGGGGCGCCAGATTGCGGGACCTCCCGACCGCATACAGCGGCAGGGCGCAGGCGGCCGCGATCAGCCAGGCGGCCAGCGGACTGACTGGGCGCTCGACCCGGCTGAGGCATTTCCGCCGCCACGAGGGAACGGCGACCACGACCATCAGGACCGGCGCCGCCCAGAGCCAGGCCCACTGCTGGCCGCCGATCGGTGCGACCGCCATGTAGACCAGCAGCAGGACGGACACGCCCACCAGCGATCCCGCGGCGAAGTCCTCGATCAGGCTGTGCCGGAACGGGCTGGCCAGCCGCCACAGTGCCGTACCGGGCAGGGTGATTCCGAAGATCCAGAAGCGCAGCAGGCTGAAGATGCTGTCGCCGGAGGCGTGCCCCGCCATCAGCCAGATCGCCAGCACGGCCAGGGCGATCGCGGCCGTCGCTTTCACAGTGTTGCCGGCGATCGCCGCCCACCGGAGACGGGGAGATCTACGCTGAGCAGCAGCAAGGCTACTCGGCGCAACCCCCATCGTCGTCAACACGTTAGGCAGGGTAGCGGGGCAAGCGGGGTAACCTCGCCGGGAAGCCCTCCTCAGCAGACGGAGCACCCATGGCGGCAGGCACTCGACCCGTGCTCTCTGTCGTCGTGCCGATGTACGACGAGGAAGAGGTCCTGCCGATCTTCTTCGCCCGGATGCGGCCCCTGCTGGACGCTCAGGGCGTCAGCTACGAAGTGCTGGTGGTCGACGACGGCAGTCGTGACGCCACCGCGGCCCTGCTGACTTCGGCTGCCACGGGCTGGCCGCAGCTCCGCCTGGTCCGGCTCCTCCGCAACAGTGGTCACCAGGCCGCCCTGTCCGCGGGTTTCCGGCGGGCCGTCGGCGAATACCTGGTCACCATCGACGCCGATCTCCAGGACCCGCCTGAGGTGATCGCCGAGTTGCTCGCGACCGCTCGCGACGCGGACGTGGATGTCGTGTACGGCGTCCGCTCCGACCGCTCGAGTGACTCCTGGCTCAAGCGAAGCACGGCCCGGATGTACTACCGGCTGATGTGCCGCCTGGTGGGCAAGGACATCCCGTTCGACGCCGGGGACTTCCGGCTGGTCTCGCGCCGGGTCGTGGATGCGGTGAACGCGCTGCCCGAGGACGGCCGGGTGTTCCGGTTGGTGATCCCGTGGCTGGGGTTTCCCAGCGCCCAGGTCGCCTACGTCCGGGCGGAGCGGGCCGCGGGGACGACGAAGTACAACCTGAGGAAGATGTTCGGCCTTGCCTTCGACAGCGTGACCGCCTTCTCGGCCGCACCGCTGCGGCTGGCGACCTGGCTGGGCCTGCTCGGCGGGCTGGTGTCCTGCGCGGTCGTGGTCGCCGCGCTGGTGATCAAGATCGCCGGCCGGAGCATCCCGGGCTGGACCTCGACCGTGCTGGCGGTCGGCGTCATCGGCGCGATCCAGCTGATCTGCCTCGGTCTCCTGGGGGAGTACGTCGCCCGACTGTTCCAGTCCAGCCAGGGCCGGCCGCAATTCCTGGTCGGCTACGACAGTCACGAGGACCTTGGTCACCACACCTACGCGGAGGCGACCGAGTCCAGGGATCCCGAGCCCGGGTAGGCTCCGTCCTCATGCCCGACCTGTCTCCCATCCCGTTCGTCAAGGCCTACATGGCCGGCGACGAACTCACCTATGTGAACCAGGCCTTCTCCTCCGGGTCCGTGGTCGGCGACGGCCCGTTCACCGCACGGGCGACCGAGCTCATCACGAAGCTCACCGGGGGCGTCGGGTCGCTGCTGACGACCTCCTGCACGCATGCGCTGGAGATGACCGCGCTGCTGCTTGACCTGGAGCCGGGCGACGAGGTGATCATGCCGTCGTTCACCTTCGTCTCCACGGCGAACGCGTACGCGCTGCGAGGCGCGGTACCGGTGTTCGTGGACGTGCGGCCGGACACGCTGAACCTCGACGAAAAGCAGATCGAGGCAGCGATCACCGAGCGGACCAAGGCGATCGTTGTGGTGCACTACGCCGGCGTCGCGGTCGCGATGGACGAGGTGCTGGCGATCGCCGCGCAGTACGGGCTGGCAGTGATCGAGGACAACGCGCACGGCCTCGGTGGCTCGTACAAGGGTCGCCCGCTCGGGTCGATCGGGGTGATGGCGACCCAGTCCTTTCATGGCACCAAGAACGTGCACTGCGGCGAGGGCGGCGCGCTGATCGCGAACGACGCCGAGCTGCTCGCCCGGGCAGAGATGATCCGCGAGAAGGGCACCAACCGAAGCGCGTTCTTCCGGGGTCAGGTGGACAAGTACCGCTGGGTCGACATCGGCTCCAGCTACCTGCCGGCTGATCCGCTGGCCGCCTTCCTGACCGCTCAGCTGGAGCGGTTCGACGAGATCCAGGCGCCGCGGCAGACGATCTGGCAGCGGTACGACGAGGAGCTCGCCAGCTGGGCCGCGTCCCACGGGATCGGCGTACCGACGGTTCCCGAGGACTGCGTGCACCCGGCGCACATGTACTACCTGCTGATGCCGTCGCATGAGCACCAGCGCGGCCTGATCGCCCACCTGCGCGAGCGCAACATCACCGCGCCCTTCCACTACGTGCCGCTGCACTCGGCCCCCGCCGGCGCGCGGTACGGCCGGGTCGGCCCGGGTGGTTGCGACGTGACCGAGCGGATCAGCGGTGAACTGGTCCGGCTCCCGCTGTTCACCCAGCTGACCGAGGACGAGCAGACCCGGGTGATCGACGGTCTCCTCTCCTACCCCCTCTGATGGGCTGGTACGACGCGCTCGAGGCCGGCGAACTGGTCAGCGCCCCGTCGGAGTACGAGTCGAAACGCTTCGGGGTCTCGGTCGACCGCGTCTCCGTCTCCGCCTCAGCCGGTACGCCGCTGCCGGAGGTGCTCGCCGCGGTCGGCAAGTCGACGGCCGATGTCGTCGTACTGCGCTATCCCGCCCGCGAGGTGACCTGGTTCGCGGCACTGGCGAGTGGTTCGCGGACGGCGTTGCTGGCCGACAGCCTGGTCTACTGGTCGCTCCCGGTCGGCAAGGGTCGTCGGCCGGCGCCACTGGCCGGGTTCAACGCCGGGCTGGAATCGGCCATCGACGACGATCTGGTGGACGACCTGGTCGGCGACATCTTCGGCGACTACGGGAACCACTACTGCGCGGATCCGTTGTTCGACCGGGTTCGTGCGCTGGCGGGGTACCAGGAGTGGGCCCGGCGGAGCATCGCCTCCGAGGGCGCCGTCGTACTGCGGGGTCCGGACCGGCGGGTGCTCGCGCTGGCAACTGTCGATCAACAGCGGTCCTGGACCGAGATCGAGCTGGCCGGGGTGGTTCCGGCCGAGCAGGGTCGCGGCCGGTACGGGCACCTGCTCGCGGCCGTCGAGGACGCGAGCACGTCCAAGCGGCTGGTGATCTCGACGCAGGGTCACAACACGGGGGTCCAGAGGGCCTGGGCACGTTACGGTTTCGAGCCGGTCCACACCCTGCTCACGGTCCATCTGGTAACGCCTGGATTACTGCCCGATGAACGTTTCCAGGGTGGACGCTGAGAGTGACGGATGCGTCTGGAGCAGGCACTGCCGGTGCTAACATGACCGGCGAAGGATCACTGGTCGCCGCCCGGACCTTGGTTGCCCCGGCTGCGTGCGCCCAGGCAGCATCGGGTCAGGCGGGTGTGCCGACCAGGATGTCGACCGACCGCCGACTGAGCCGAGGAGATTTGCCGTTGTGACGCCGCGGCTGAGTGTCGTTGTGCCCTTCTACAACGTCGGCGATTACATCGGGGAGTGTCTCGATTCGATCGCCCGGCAGACGTGGACCGATTTCGAGGCGATCCTGGTCGACGACGGCTCCCTCGACGAGAGTGCCGCGATCGCGAAGGAGTTCTGCGCCGGCGATGCCCGGTTCCGGATCGTCGAGCAGCAGAACCAGGGACTGGGACCGGCCCGCAACACCGGCGTACGGAACGCGGACGGGGAGTACATCACCTTCGTCGACAGCGACGACCTGGTCACCCGGCACGGCTTCGAGAAGCTGATCCGGACCCTCGACCAGACCGGTTCGTCGTTCGCCGCCGGCAACGCGCGGCGCTTCAACAACAGCTCCGGCGTGCGGCCGTCCTGGATCCACCGGCTGCCGTTCGCCCGGGACCGGATCGCCACCCACGTGATCGAGACCCCGGACCTGATCCTGGACCGGATGGCCTGGAACAAGGTGTACCGGCGGTCCTTCTGGGACGAGTACGGCTACGAGTTCCCCGCGATCCGCTACGAGGACTATCCGGTGACGCTGCGTGCGCACCTGGACGCGGTCACCGTGGACGCGCTCGCCGTACCGGTCTACTACTGGCGCGAGCGGGAGTCCGGCGAGTCGATCACCCAGCAGAAGTTCCAGTTCGGCAACCTGGAGGACCGGGTCCGGTCGGCCGAGCTGGTGATGGACCTGATCGAGACCGGGGTGCCCGAGGTCCGGCGCCGGGTGCACGGGCACTTCACCCAGATCGACATGCTCACGCTGATGATGGCGTTCGGCTCGGCCCCGGCCGAGGAAGAGCAGAACCTGATCAAGCTGGCCCGCCGGCTGATGGACCGGCTGGACGGCGCGGTCCTGAACCGCGCGCACAGCTACGACCGGTTGCAGCACTCGGCGCTGCGGGCCGGTGACGTCGACCTGCTCCGCCGGCTGGCCCGGTTCCGCAACGACGGCGGCCTTCGCGGCGGCGCGCGGGCGCTGACGCGTCCCGGCCGGCCGTGGCAGTTCGAGCACAACTACCCGGGCGCGCAGGAGCAGAACAGCTCGGTGCCGCGCGACCTCTACAAGCTGCCGATCAAGGACCTCACGCTGGCCACCAGCGTGCGGGAGGTGGCCTGGGAGGACGGCGTGCTGTCCGTCAAGGGCACCGCCGAGATCCGGCACCTGGAGACCAAGACCTCCTCCAGCCTGCGGATCGCCCTCGTCATCGGCGGCGCCGAGACCCAGCTGCCGGTCCGCCGGTTCGACGCGATCGACTCGCACGGTGATCCCGCCCTGGTCGGGTTCGAGGTGCGCCTGGACAAGGCCACGCTCGCGAAGCTCAAGGACACCGCGGCGCCCGCGCACTTCGTGGTCCGGATGCGGTCCGGGCGGCTCCGCCGGCACGGCAAGCTCCGCGGCCAGCGGCCGGGCAGCCCGGGCTGGCCGCCGGGTGCGTGGATCGACGGCACCAGTTGGGTGCAGCCGGGTCCGGGCGCGGACGGTGCCTTCGTCCTGCGCAAGATGGTCGACCCGTGCCGCCTGACCGCTGCCGAGCAGACCGCGGACGCGCTGGTGCTGCATGGCCGGGTGCCGGCCGAGCTGGAGAACCCGAAGCTCCAGGTGACCCGTCCGCTGGCCGGCCAGGCCCAGCTACTGCCGGTGAGCCTGACCGGAGACGGCCGCGACTTCTCCGTCCGGATCCCGGTCCGGCCGATCGTCGAGGACACCAACCCGGACGACCCGTTCACCCAGCGCACCACCTGGGCCTTCCGGATGATCGGCGACGAGGAGGAGAAGCTGCTGCTCTGGACCGCGGAACCACGCCCGGTCACTCACCTGGAGCAGGGCCGTCTCGTCACCCTGACCCGATCCACCGGCGGCTACGTCAACCTGAACGAGGCCCCGCTCCGGCTCCCCGCCGAGCACGCCGAAATGGTTGCCGGTAGCAACGGTGCCGAACTGCGGATCAGCGGTCCGATGATCGACGGAGATGCCTACACCTTCTCCTGGCGGCGCTATCTGGACGACTCGGACAACCACGTGGACGTGGCGTGCCGTCGTACGGTGGCCGACGGGCAATGGACCGCGGCGGTGTCGCTGGTGGACCTGGTCCCGGCCGACGTGACGGCCAGTGCGGTCGACGTGCTGGCCAGCCTGGCGGACTGGATCCTGTTCGCGGTCACCCCGGACGGCTCGTCACACGCGGTGCAGTGCGAACCGTTCCTGTCCAGCCGGTTGCCGCTCGAGCTGGAGCAGGACGGCCACACCGCCGGGCTGCGTCCGCACGCCGGCACCCTTCACGTCGAGGTCCGCTGATGCATCACCACAACCACTACTACGGGCAGGCGCACATCCTCGCCCGGTACGCCGGTCTGGACGACGAGTACCCGCCCCGGCTGCGCGGCTACCTGCAGCACGGCTGGAACATCGCCGACGGCTGGAACCCGGTGCACGAGTTCTACGACGGCGCCTGGCGGTTCACCTGGAGTGACGGTCCGCGGCGTCGCGGGCACGCGCTCGGCCGGCGGAACTACCACAGCATCGGCGCCCCCTGGCTCTACCTGCTGGACATGGAGCCCGAACTGGGCGCCGTGCCTGCGGAAGAAGAGCGCGAGGGCACGCTCTGGTTCCTCTTCCACGGCTGGGAGGGCGGCAAGATCCAAGGCGACCACAAGCGGCTGATCGACGAGATCCGCGAGACCGAGCCCGGCCCCGTCACCTTCAGCCTGTACTACACCGAGTACGACCGGCCGGAGGTGCGCAAGTCGTACGAGGACGCCGGTTTCCGGGTGGTCTCGTTCGGCCGCCGCGGCTTCTCGTACGAGGGCACGGATCCGAAGTTCCTCTACAAGCAGCTGGCCGAGCTGCGTAAGCACAAGCGGGTGGCCGCGAACCGGCTGTCCACCGCGATCTTCTACGGCATCGCCGCCGGTTGCGAGCCGGCCGTGTACGGCGATCCGATGGTGATGGAAGGCGAGAACCCGCTCTTCGGGGGGCAGAGCCGGATCGAACGGCTCTGGCCTGAGATGCTCGGCAAGGACATCGACCTGGAAACCGCGCGCGCGACCACGGACCTGGAACTCGGCGTCCCGTGGATGATGCCGCAGGCGGAACTGCGCATGTTGTTCGATTGGAGAGAGCGTGTCTGACAACCAGCTGGCCGTCGAAGTGGTCCGCGGCGAGATGCAGCCGTGGAGCGACTACAGCGGCAAGCGCGGTGCTGTCCAGGGGCCGGTACTGCGTGCGCTGCTGGACGACGTTCTGCCCGACGGCGGGAAAACGCTGATCGTCGGCCCGCACGGAGCGGACCTGGTCGAGGCGATCATCGCCAAGGGCTCGGAGACCACCATCCTGCTCCGGTCTGTCTCGGACGCCACCGAGCTCACCGAGCAGTTCGGCGGGAACCTGCAGGTCGTGGCGGGCGCGCTGGACGGCCTGGCCGCGGCTGATCGGCCGCGCTTCGACGTCGTGGTCGCTGCTGACGGACTGGACCGGGTGATCGGCTACGACAGCGACGACCTGAACTGGACCCAGCGCCTGGAGGCTCTGGTCGCCGTGGCAGCTCCGGAGGCCGTTCTGGTGCTCGGGCTGGAGAACGAGTTCTCCCTGACGAACCTGCTCGACCGCCGGCCCGCCGACCAGCGGCACGGTGACGACGAGTGGCGTCCGCTGCACGACGACCCGTCGCGGCCGGTCTCGACTTCGCAGTTCGCTGCCGCGCTGGCTGGTGCGGGTTTTGCCGATGCTGTGGCTTACGCGTCTTTCGCTGTGAAGGAGACGCCTTACGCTCTGTTGGCCGCGGATGTCGCTGCAGCCGCACGGCCGGGGCAACTGCCTGCACGGCTTGCTGTGGAGGCACTTGAGGCCTCGGCGTCCGTAGTACCGCTGCTTGCTCCGGTTGCCGAGGGTGCTGAGGCCGCTGCCCGCGCCGGGCTGCTCGGTGCGACACCGTCGGGGTGGATCGCGGTCACTGGCTCAACCAAGCACGCTGTTTACGCACAGACGCCGGGACACCCGGCTGTGCTGACTTCAGACGCTGCCGGCGAAGGCTGGTCTGTCTCCGTCACAGCAGCCGGTACTGCGGACTCTGCCGGCGAACTGCGGTTCGACGCGGATGCTGTTCCGGCGACCGTGCCGGGCGGGGTGAGCGCGGAGACCCTGCTGTTCCGTCTTGCCGCGGCTGAGGATGTCCCGGCCTTCCGTGATCTTGCCGCCCGGCTGGGCGACTGGACGCGTTCGCAGTCTTCGCAGGTGCTTCCCCGGTGGGACGACGTGGTCGTCGACGGCGACAGCTTCGCCTTCGGGGTCTCACCGTGGGTGACCACGGCCGAGGAGGGCAAGGCGGATCTGCTGGCTGCCGCGTGGCAGCGGTTCCACGATCGCCTGATCGGTGAGCACCGCCGGCACCCGTGGCCGCCGTGGATGGTCGGCGACGACCTGGTCTCCGCCTGGCTGGGGATGTCGGGGATCGAGGCCGCGACCCCGGTGCCCGCGACGACGCCGGACACCCCGTCGGCCTCGACCGAACAGGTTGCCCGCGGCAAGGTGCTGGCGAATGCGCTGGCCTCGGTGCTGGGGATCCCGGCCGACGCCTCGCAGACTCCCGACGTACGGACTGCGCTGGCGGATGCCGAGCGGGCCGAGCACGAGGTCTTCGAGCTGAAGGGCCAGATCTTCGGGCTGGAGCGCACGCTCGGCTTCCGGGACAAGGCGCTGAAGACGCGCGAGACCCGGATCCGCGAGATGCGCACCCAGGTCCAGAAGGCGAACGCGGAACGCCTCCGGCTCCGCAACTCCCGCGCCTACTCGGCCGTCAAGCTGATCCGCCAGGCCGCCCAGATCCGCAACCCCCGCAAGTTCGCGGGCAAGGTCAAGCGCCGCGTCAAACGCCAACTCCGCAACAAGATCGGCTAGCCCCTTATTGCTTGCGTCCGAAGAACTGGCGGCACGTCCCTCCAGTTCTTCGGACGTAAGCGCTTTAGCGGCGGGCGATTAGCAGCTGGTGGGTGTCGGGCCAGTCGACCGGGTCTCCGTCGGGGGTGGTGAGGGTTGCGACGGGGGCGATGCGGTTGTCGATCAGCCAGTCGTTGCGCCAGGGCTTCGAGGCTGGGTCGATGGTGAAGCCGGACTGGCGGGCGATGGTGGTCCAGTCGGCAAAGGTGAGGCCGCAGAACTGTTCGTGGGTCTCGCTCAGCCAGTTGTCGACGTAGTCCTTGCGGGTCAGGAAATCCATCGCGTCGGCGAGCCGGAGTACCAGCTTGCCGTCGGGCCGCTCGGCGTACTCGAACGGCACCTTCGCGTTGCGGCGGAAGTCGTGGGCGAACTGGAAGAACCTTGCCCTGGTTGACAGTCCGCGCACCTGGGTAGCCGGGTCGTGCAGAGCTTCGAGCTCGGTGACCTGCGCCGGATTGGCCCCGTCGCCGTCATCCAACGCCAGTACTACGGGTCGGTCGGGCTCGGCTGGTCCGCAGACGTCGGAGTTCACCCACACACCACCGGGAGCGGTGTGCGCGAACAAGGCGTCGACGAATCGCTGGACCGTCTGCAGGCGCGACCCATCGGCGTACGACCAGATCTCGTGCGTCAGCGCCAGTGTCAGCGTGGTGTCGATCGAGCGCGGCGGGAACACGGCCGAGCCGAGCATGTTGCGCTGGTAGAAGTAGACGTTCGGGTTCTGGAAGAGCCCTTGCTCCTTCTTGTGCACGCATTCCGCGTACAGGTGCCGGGCGACCTCGACGCCGATCAGGTCGGACTCGTGGAACCGCGGGTCCGCGTCGACCAGTTGGAGCGTGGCGCCGGTCGCGCAACCGATGTCGAGGATCCGGCCGGGGCGGATGAAGTCCTTGATTTGCAGCCACTTGCGATCCGCGGCGGTCTCGAACGCGTCCGCGTAGGTCTTGTAGTCGCGGGTGGTGGTGAGGCCGCCGTCGTCGCCGACGACCGGGTCGTTCACGCAGCGCCGGATCTGCGCGTCCAGGTGGTAGCGGTCGAAAACGTCAACAGTGGCAGGGTGTGCGAGCTCCCGCCACGTGTCGTCGCCTGCGGCAATCATGAGCAGCACGTCCCACGGGTGCGGCTCGCCAGGTGGTTCGACGCCAAGCACGGTGTAGCCGAGTTGCTCGTAAAGTTTGGCGACCTCGGGAGTCGAGCAGGCGACCACTGTGTTCGCCGGATCGAGCTGGACTTGGTCGTCGGTGCCGGCCTCGACTGCCTTGATCGTGACGTCGGCGAAGTCGTCGGTCGGCGGGGTGTCCGTCACGCCGACCACCAGCGAACTGATGCCCGTCAGCACGCTGAACCGCTCGATCGCGGCCTCGCGCCGGTCGAACGGCACCGGATTCCGCTTGGTGGTGTGGTGGTTCGCGGACGTCACCGCCCAGACGACGGTGGCGTCGCGCCGGCTGAGGAACTCGGCCTGGAACCGGGTCAGGACGTGGTGCCGTCCCGGGAAGAGCAGGTACTGCGGCATTCAGTCGTTCTCGCTGGTGATGTCTGGGTGCGCGTCCACGTCGGTCCGCTCGCGGATCACGTACGTCGGTCTGCCCATCGAACCGGAGTGCAACCGCCCGACGTACTCGCCGAGCACGCCCAACGCGAGCATCTGCGCACCGGAGAACAGCGCCACCATCGACGCGATCGTGGTGAAACCTGCCACCGTGGTCGCGCCCACGGCGTACTTGTAGATGATCACGCCGAACAGCCCGACACCGAAGACCGCACAGATGAACCCGAGGTAGCCGACCAGCCGGAGCGGTTCGGTGGAGTACCCGGTGATCAGCGTCAGGGCATGCTTCATCAGCATCCAGGTCGTGTAGTTCGACTTGCCCTCGGCGCGATCCTCCATCCGCACCGTGGTCTGCGCGACCCGCGTGGTGGACCAGGACAGCGCCACGTCGACCGACGCGTGCGGCCCGTCGAGGCCGTCGAAACCGTCCCGCAGGAAGGTGCGGAAGGCCCGGAAGGCGCTGATCGACTTCGCGTCCTTGACGGACAGCGTGGACGCCATCGCCGCCTTGACCAGGCGGGACGAGAAGCTCCGGACGACTCCGTGCTCCTCCTCAGCCGGTACGCCGTAGACGAGGTCGATGTCGTCGGTCAGGGCGCGCAGCAGCAGCGGGATCTGGTCGGCCGGGTGCTGCAAATCGTCGTCCATGGTCACGACGACCTCGTACTGGGCGCTCCGGACCCCGGCGATCAGGGCGTTGTGCTGCCCGTAGTTACGGGCCAGGCGCAGCGCCCGGGCCTGCGGATACTTGTTCGCCAGTTGGCTGGCCACCTGCCACGTGTCGTCCGGACTGCCGTCAACCACCATCACGATCTCGAACCCGGTTGTAGCGGCCGGCAGGGTCTGCATCAGATCCTCGACGAGGCGCGGCAGGGTGCTGGCCGAGCGATAACATGGCACGACGACGGAGACGAGCACTACTTGCCCTTTCACGGTGATTACGGTCGGATCAGATAGGGTCATGACGGTTTCGGTCCCCCGGACGAGCCGATTATTCCACTGATAAGAACGGGAACTGCCATTTCAGTCAGCGACCTGGGTGCTCGGGCTCTCGGCGACCACCGGATCCGGTACCTGCTCGTCGGCGCGGGGACCAATGTGGTCTACTTCGGGCTTTTCTGGCTCGGCTGGCATCTGTTCGACGACTTCCTGCCCTACCTCGTGGTCACAGCGATGGCGAATCTTGGGACTGCGCTGATCGTCTACCCCGCCTACCGCACCTTCGTCTTCGGCTCGACCACCGGCTGGCTGCGTGGATTCGCCAAGTTCTACACCGTCTATCTGGTCGGCCTGGTCTGCTCTTTGCTCGGGATGCCGCTGCTGATCGAGGTCCTGGGGCTGCCGGTACTGCTGTCCCAGGCGATCATGATCGCCATCGTGCCGCTGGTCTCGTACCTGCTGCACCGCTTCTGGACCTTCGCCGACAAGGCCTCTCCTTCCGAGATGCCCGAGACACCGGAAAAGTTGCCTCTCAGCCCGTAGATTCCCGCCACACGCCATAGCACCTTTGGACACGCTATGGTGGCGCGCATGGCCAATCTCACCCAGCGAATCAAGCGCCGCCTCCGCAGGGCGTTCAAGCCTGCCAAGGCGGCAGCCAAGCCCGCCAAGGCGGAGCTGCGTCCGACCATCGACCGCAGCGCCTGGGCGGATGCGGCACAGAACGGTGAGCTCGACTTCCACAAGCGGCACAACTTCCGCGCCGAGGAGAAGGTCTGGCGCGAGTGTGTGGTGCGGGACTGGAAGATCCTCGGTCTCGAGCCGACCGGCTGGGAAGGCAAGTTCATCGTCGACGTCGGCGCCGGCAGCCGGCTGCGCAGCCTGTACTTCGAGGGCGCCCAGCTCGCGGTCCTCGAGCCGCTGGCGGACCGGTACATGAGCGAGGTCGAGTGGCATGACCTCGACAAGGCCGACGAGGTGTACTCGTTGCCGGCCGAGCAGTTCATCCCCGAACTCGAGGCCCGGGCCGACTTCATCGTGTCGATCAACGCGCTCGACCACGGCTTCAACTTCGAGCAGGGGATCCAGAACATCCGTAAGTACCTGAAGCCGGACGGCACCGCGCTGCTCAGCTTCGACATGCACGACGTGCCGGACAGCATGCACCCGCTGGTGCTGAACGACGAGATCGTCCGGAAGATCTTCGAAAGCGCGGGCTTCGAGATCGAGAGGTCCGAGCCCGGCCGGCGCTACCACGGCGCCGAGGGCCCCGGCGCCATCCACTACTGGCTCCGCCCCGTCTGATCCTGAGAACGACAAAGCGGGCGCCTCGGCGCCCGCTTTTGTCGTTTCAGACCTACAGAACGTCCCAGGTGAGCGGGGTGCCCTTCACGGCGTCGACGCGGAACTCGCGACCCTCGACCGAGGTGAAAGCGTCCGGCGGAAGACCACCGGCCGGGCGGACCGAGCGGACGTTGTCGGCTGCGACCTTCTCGCCGGCCTTGACGTCGCGCGTGACGTAGAGCGACCGGCGGAAGCGCAGTACGTTCTGCTCGGCCTGCTTGGGGCCGACGATCGGCTGGCCGAGGGCCTGCTGGGCGACCTTGGTGCCCTCGACGAGCGCCTTCACCTCAGCCGGCTCCAGCGAGAACGCCGAGTCGACGCCGCCGTCCGCGCGGGACAGCGTGACGTGCTTCTCGATCACGGTGGCGCCGAGTGCGACGGCCGCGATCGACGCACCGATGCCCATGGTGTGGTCCGAGAGGCCGATCTGCACGCCGAGCGCGTCCCGGAGTACGGGGATCGAGCGCAGGTTCGACTGGTCGGCCGGGGCCGGGTAGCTGGCCGTGCAGGACAGCACGACGATCTGCTCGTTGCCGGTGGACCGGGCCGCGCGGACCGCCGCGTCGATGTCCATCAGGGTCGCGGAGCCGGTGGAGATGATGATCGGCTTGCCGGTCTCCGCCATCCCGCGGACCAGCGGCAGGTCACCGATCTCGTTCGACGCCACCTTGTACGCCGGGACGTTCAGCTTCTCCAGGAAGTCGATCGCGGTCGGGTCGAACGGCGACGAGAACCCCAGCATGCCGAGCGAGTTCGCCAGTTCGAACAGCGGCTCGTGCCACTCCCACGGCGTGTGCGCCTCCTGGTAGAGGTCGTACAGCCGGGCGCCGCCCCACAGCTCGTGCTCGGACGGCAGCCGGAAGGCCGGCAGGTCGACGTCCAGCGTGATCGTGTCGGCGGTGTAGGTCTGCAGCTTCAGCGCGTGCACACCGGTCTCGGCCATCGCCCGGACGATGTCCTTGGCCCGCTCGAGATCGCCGTTGTGGTTGCCCGACATCTCCGCGATGATGAACGGCTGATGGTCCGGACCGACCGGGACGTCGCCGAAGTTGATGGTTGTGCTGGCACTCATCTAGGTCAGTTTCCCTTCGGCTTTCGCCGGTTGAGCTTGTTCAGGCTGATGGGGAGCACGGTGATCTCGCGGCCGTCGGCGTACCGGGTCTGAGGCTCGCCCTCGACGAACCGGAACCGCCGGTTCATCTGCCGGACCACGGTGTTGTGCTCGAGGACCTCGCCGGACAGGTCGTCCAGGCCGAGTTCGTCGAACGCGTAGCCGGTCGCGTCCTTCATGACCTCGATCCAGGCCGGCAGCGTCTCGCCCCGCTCGGCCAGGCCCTCGGCGTCCAGATAGAAGCCCCACTCACCCGTCTTGCGGTCGCCGTCGAGCTCCAGATCGGTGAAGTTGACTACACCGGCAGCGACACCGTCGCGTTCGTAGATCAGTATCCGGCGGGTTGGATCCACGCTGGCTTTGGCCCACCAAGCGGCGTGCTCATCAGCAGAGATTTCGTGCGCCATGATGCTGATGACACGGTTCGCCGCCTGATTGCGGAAGGCTCGGATTGTGTCGACGTCGCTGTCCGATGCCGTGCGCAGCACTTTCCCACCCTCTCGCTACCGGTTGATCCGGCCACCACGGTACCGGCTCTCCTGCGCGGCGTGCGATCCGGTGGCCAGACCGGAACCGCATCGGGTGATGAGGGAATCGAATCAACCCCTCTGCGCCGACTGTCTGGCGCCTGGAGAGTGCGATAGGGACAGCAGTTCCCGGTACTCGCTGACGCTCGGTCGGGCGGCCTCTGAATCAGGCACGGTCGCCAGTACCTTCCTGGCGACGGCCCTAACATTCTGGGTGTGGTGCTCGGCTGGCAGGCCCTCGAGGACGTATCCAGCGTGGGCGATTCCGTCGGTTACCGATCCGTCGTTCACCAAACAGGCGGCGCGGTGTAGCTCGATCTGGGCTCGGCATCGGGACATCGACATCGGATATGCGGCAAGCGCTGCATCCTGACTCTTGTGCGCTTCCTTTACTCGCCCGGTCGCGGTGTATACGAAACTGTCGGTATGTAGAAGGTTCTGCTCCGGCCAGGCCAGTAGCGAAGAGCGTTCGGCAGCAACAGTGCCAGGCAAGGAATCGAACGTACTTCTCATTTGGCCGAGTAGATCCTCCGCGTCAGCGGTCGCGCCCATCTGAGAGAGCACCTTGGCTTTGCATGCCATGGCTTGCAGCTTCCCGATTGAGGCATGGTCCTCAGCGAGTTGGATGGCGGCATCAGCCTGGTTGAGGACGGACTGAAGCGGTCTTCCCTGGTAGAACCCGCTCATCGACTCATAGCCACGCACCCACACACGCAGGTCACGGTCACCTGAGGCATCAGCAGCGCGGCGCCCCGTCCGCCACCACTGTCGAGACTCGCCTGGCTGGCTCAGAGCACTTGCCGTCATGGCCATGATCGTTGCGAGTGTCGCGCCCGCTGCGTAGAGATGGCTCCGTCGACGGGAGTCCGCTGTCTCGTTTATTGCGTGACGGAGCGCCAGGACATCCGCGATGAGATCAGGGAGAAGTAACTGCGGCGGAGTCGCCGAGTATGCGTGCGCGTAGTCGTAGGCGATCTCTTGCCAGTCCTCAATCGTGTAGTTAGATCCATCTGGAGGCAGGGATGCATTCAAGGCGTGACGGATTACTTCAAGAGGCTGGACCCCGAGAGCTGCCATGGCTCCGAGGCCGGCCAAGCTCTCCAAGAGTCGACGTCGCTCCAAGCCCTCTTCCTCTCCGGGGGTAAAGGGTGCGGCAACCAAGAACGGCCGCTGCTCTCCAGCGGCCCGCTGTTTCCCAGCCAAATGGCTTGAGTCTTGCTCGCCGTCGACGGACAGTACGACGTCGGTGGCCGATTCCGCCGCACGGCTGGCTCCGGGCAGGTCAAACCACAATAGGTCCACCGGAATCTCTAGAACCCTCGCCCAGTAGGCCAGGGTGTCGAGGTTGCGGACCGGTCTGCCGGTCTCCAACCGGCTGACCTGAGGCTGGCTTAATCCGAGCCATTGGCCGATCAGTCCCTGAGAGATGCCTGCAGGTCCGTATGTCGACTGATGGTGCAGATGTAAACGGTACGTTCGTACTACACGACCGATGTGCTGGGCCGCGAACGCGTCGTGGAACTCTTCGGTCTTCCAGAACTCGTCCGGAACCCGCGGCGGCGTGTTGAACCTGTCACGGGAGATCCGTTGGCACCGGGCACACTGCTGGGTGGGATTGTCCGTTGCCAATTGCGTGCCGCAGCGGCAGTAGCGTTTCCGCATTGGCTGCGGACTCATGGGCGCTCCGATCTGTGCTCTGTCTACAAATCGTAACGGCCATCTTGCGGGCTGTCCCTTGTCGTCTTCGTCGGGCTATGACGCTTGGCGCATGCCGGCTATGCATTCTCAGTGATTTCGCCTGAGACAGCCTGCCGTCAAGGTGGGTGCGTATCGCCGTTTGGCGAACTGCGTCTCGAGCGGGGATGTGACTGAGCGTGATCACTGGCATGTGGATTCTGACGGCCATCACAGCAACGCTGTGGATCTTCGTGCTGCGTGAGCTCGTGCATGACATGCGTGACCGCACATGAGCGGCGCAGTTAAGCCGCTCCTCCTGGCATATGTCCGCAGGCACTTGCTCATGTCAGACGTAGAGGTCGTGGACGCCATGGAACGCCTGGCATATTTCGCCGTGACCGAAGGCTTCGATCTTGGGACTGTGTTCATCGAAGAGGTCCACACGTCGCCGGCCGCCTTCGAAGCTTTGATTGCTGCTGTAGATCGTTATGAGGTCACCGCGGTAGTGCTGCCCAGCATGCTGCATTTCGCCGTCCTAGGCGCGCCCGTCAGCATCAAGACGCACTTCGAACATCTCACCGGTGCTCGGGTCCTGGTCGCCAACATCCCGTCCCCCCGATCTGAGCACCCTTCAGCCTGATCTAGGGGCCTCTAAGGCCGGCGAGCGGGCGTACCGGTGCCCTGCCATACCTGCGCCCGCTCGCCGATCCATCTCCAACCTCGTCTCAGTCTTCTACGGCTCGCGCAATTGTGTAACTATCTTTCGACTTCATTTGCGGACCAGTCGGAGAGTGACATGAAAGTCTGGCGGAGCGTCGGTGTTCTCGGTGCGGCAGTAGGCCTGCTGCTCGCAGCCCTACCCAGTACCGCGGGGGCCGCGGCGCCGGCGGAGTCCAACTCGAACTGCACAGCGGATCCCAGTACTCCGCTGAGGCAGTTCCGCGCGAGCTGGGTCGCCTCGGTGGTGAATATTGACTGGCCCTCCAGGACCGGCCTCACCGCGGCACAGCAGCAGGCTGAACTGGTCGGCTGGTTCGAGGACGCGGTGCGGCAGAAGCACAACGCCGTAGTACTGCAGGTCCGTCCGACGGCTGACGCGTTCTGGCCGTCCACGATCGAGCCGTGGTCGCAGTACCTCACCGGCCAGCAGGGCGGGAACCCCGGCTACGACCCGCTGGCGTTCGCGGTCGCCGAGGCGCACAAGCGGAACCTCGAGCTGCACGCGTGGTTCAACCCGTACCGGCTCTCCATGGGCACCAACCTCGATGCGCTGGTCCCCGAGCACCCGGCCCGGCAGCACCCGGAGTGGGTCGTCACGTACGGCGGCAAGCTCTACTACAACCCGGGGATCCCAGCTGTCCGCAAGCTGGTCGAGGACGCCATCATGGACGCGGTGTCGCGGTACGACATCGACGGTGTGCACTTCGACGACTACTTCTACCCCTATCCCGTTGCTGGTCAGGTGTTCGACGACGCGGCCACCTACGCGCAGTACGGCGAGGGCTTCCCGACGCTGGCCGAGTGGCGGCGGAACAACATCAATCTGTTGATCCAGGAGCTGCAGCATCGGATCAAGGCTGACAAGCCGTGGGTGAAGTTCGGCATCTCGCCCTTCGCCGTCTGGCGCAACGCCGCGACCGACCCGCTCGGTTCGCCCACGACCGCAGGGGTCCAGACGTACGACGACCTGGCCGCGGACACCAGGCGCTGGGTCCGCGAGGAGTGGATCGACTACATCGTCCCGCAGGTCTACTGGGCCGGTGGTTTCGCTGCGGCGGACTACAACAAGATCGTGCCGTGGTGGGCCGAGCAGGTCCGTGGGACTGACGTGCACCTGTACATCGGTGAGGCCACCTACAAGGTCGGTACGTCGACGCAGTCGCCCGACTGGTCCGACCCGGCCGAGCTGAGCGACCACCTGGCGTTCGACAGCACGATCCCGGAGGTCAAGGGCAACATCTACTTCTCCGCCAAGGATGTCCGGGCTGATCGCCTCGGAGCTACCAGCCTGCTCAACAGCAAGTGGTACACGCGTCCTGCCTTGGTCCCGGCGATGCCGTCCCTGGATTCCCGCCCACCGCTACCGGTCAACGGTCTCCGTGCGAGCCGCCTGAGTACAGGGACTCGCCTGCAGTGGCGTGCGACCTCAGCCGACACCACGTCGTACGCGATCTATCGCCGCGACCTGGCGGCAGGCGACTGGTGTGCAGACAACGATGCGCGCAACCTACTCGCGACAGTGCGGACCACCGGTGGCCAGCAGACCTTCACGGACACCACAGCGGTCAAGGGCCACCACTACCTGTATTCCGTCACTGCCCTCGACCGCACCTGGAACCAGAGCCTGCCGATCCCGACCATCAGCCTGGGGTGAGCTCAAGGGCCTTCGGTCGGCTCCTCCGGGGGCCGGGGCGGGTAGAGCTGGTAGACGCGGACCGTGCCCTCCTGGAAGCGGAGCTCGGCCAGGCGGGCTAGGTCATCCGGGATCTGGGCGACCCGCTCGTCCGCGAGGAGCCAGTGCACCCCGTACTTCGTCCGCAGCGTCTCCAGGCCTTCCGCGGTCGGGCCGGTGAACGCCTCGTCATTGATGCGCAGCTTCTCCTGGTCCCAGAACGGCCCGTACAGCGCCTCCGCGCTGGTGTGGACGTCATTCGCCCTGGCCGTGTACGCCCAGCCCTCGACGAGCACGCGGCGCTCGGCATAGCCCGGAATCCAGAAGGATCCCGTATGACACTGGGGCCCGGTCGGCGCGTGGCAGTGGATGTTGGTCGCGATCAGGTCGTCTGGCGCGGACAATCCACGGATGAACCGTGCCGCCTCGATCCCGCCGGGCGCGATCGACTCGTACGGGCCCTGCGGCGGGAACGCGAACCTGGCGAGGCTCAGGACGGTCGGGGAGACCGTCGTGCCCAGCAATGCGGCCACTGCGATTACGGCCCAGGTACGCCGAGATCCACGCATCACCAGACCCAGTACGACGACTCCGACGGCCACCACGAGCAGAGCGACCACAGGTGGTTCGGCGAAGATCCGGTCGAGGCAGCTGGTATCGCGGCAGTCCCTGATGAGCCCGTCGGTCCGGGATCGGCCAAAGTAGATTGCGGCGACGCCTAGAGCCAGCGCGGGCGCGACAGCGAAGTACTGGCGTCGGTCTAGGGAGGACAGACCCCAGGCAGCTATCAGAACCCCATAGACAAAGGCACTTCGGACGAAGAAGACCTGCGCCTGGCTGTAGTGGTACAGCAGGCCGGCAGCTGCGATCGCACTGATCAGCCCGGCCAGCAGCATCACGACCATCGGATCGCGGGGGAGCCGCCGACGAATCAACAGGGCGCCGGCAGCAGGCATCAACCAGGCGATGACAATCGCGGCCGAGACGATGATCAGCACAGACGGACCACCTTGCACCGAAGGGTCGATGCCGGTCAGCATGCCGTCCAACATGCTGCGGAAGGTCCCACCCGGTTTCACCTCGGTGCCGTGGCTCGCGCCGCGGAGTACGAGGAAGAGGTTCCCCGCATAGCTGGCAGTGACCAGTACACCGAGGACCAGCGCGCGCAGGTTGAGTCGACGGGCCTGGACCGTCAGGTAGATCCAGGCTGCGGCAATCCCGGCGGCGTACACGGGGAGTGCGGTTGCCTTGCTGATCGAGAGCACGGCGATCAGCACAGTCGCTACCAGGAACAGCCCCGCGAGTTGCTGCTTGGTCTGGCCCGGCTTGCGTCGTAGCAGCAGGGCCGTGATCGCTATCAGCGGCAGCGTCAGCACTGTGGAGAACGCCTGCGTCGGGCTGATCATCTGGCCCATCGACATCGGGCCGTCGTTGTACAGCGTGTGCGTGGTCGTCCAGGCCCACGGCGAGAGGTCACTGCCGAGGACAGTCAGCCCGGCCCCGATCGGTGCCGCGAGAGCGCGGCCCGTCAGCACCATGGCGACCGCAGCCGCTCCGAGAGCTGTCAGCAGTAGGAAGGCGAACGGCACGACGCGCTGCGTCAGTACGTCGAGCTCGATCCCAGTGATCCAGTGGGCCGAGGCGATGTGGTTGTAGACCATCCAGTGGTAGGTCAGCGGCTCGCCTGCGACGTACGGGACCTGTGGTGGGAAGTGGTTGGCCAGTTCGGCCGCGAGGGACAACTGGTAGGGCGAGTCCAAGTTCGGCCGGAGAGCCTCCGGAGCGTTCAGTGGAATCAGCCGGGAGCCGACCCGGATGTACCAGGCCGCCACGATGCCCACCGAGACCATCACCCCGGCGACCGCCCACCAGGGAGTGATCCGCTCGACGGGCCGCTTGCGGGGCAGGGCAAGGAAGATGCCGAGTGCGAAGGCCGGCATCACCAAGGCGGCCAGCGGTACGTCGAGCCACCTTCCCAGTGGGTAGATCAGGGCCTCGCAGGCCACGCCGAACGTCGTACCGAGCACGGCGTCGACGGCGAACCAGCCGGTGCCGCCGGTGAGCCGCCGCCAGAACAACGTGCCGGGGACGGCGATCACGACCAGGAAGTAGGCGAGGTACGTCACGGGGATCCAGGCCGGAAGGGCCTGCAGTGCGACGAACCAGCCCAGCGGCAGGACGGGCAGGCTTGCCAGCGCGGCGACGCTCGCCGCGCGTCCTGGTCGGGTCATGACTGGCGAGAGTGCCGGCGACAGGGAAAAGTTCAGAGCGGGCGGCGGGCCACGGCTAGCAGCGAACCGCCGGCCGGGAAGTTCACTCCCGCCCGGACCAGGGCGCCTTCGAACCGCATCGCCGCGTAGCAGGCCTTGTTCAGCGGGGCCGCCATGTCGAGTTCCTCCTCGACGTTGCCGGCGTCCTTCTTGAGCAGTCGCGACGCCATCATCGCGGGCAGCAGCAGTGACACGAACGAGGCCACCCGGACCAGCTCGAAGCCGGCGTCGCGCAGTTCCCCGGCCAGCTCGCGGCGGGTGTAGCGCTTGACGTGGTGGGCTGCCACATCCGCCTCGCTCCACAGCCACTTGTGCTGCGGGACGGTGACCAGCAGCCCGCCACCGGGCTTCACTGCCTGGTACATGCCGGCCAGTACCGCGGGCGCGGCCTCGATGTGCTCGATCACGTCGAACGCGCCGACCACGTCGAACTCCGCGTCGTACGGGTTGGTGGTGGCGTCCAGCTGGGTGAGCTCGACACCGGACGGCATCCGGATCCGGGCCTTGGCCAGCCCCTCCTCGAACAGTTCGGTGCCGACCAGTCGCCAGTCCGGGTGGATCTGCCGGACCCGGTCGATCACGTAGCCGTTCCCACAGCCCAGTTCGAGGAACGAACGCGCGGACGGGAAGTGCTTGTCGAGCGCCCAGTTGATCAGGTCGCTGCGGCCGCGGAACCAGAAACTCTGCGCTTCCAGCTCGAACAGCTTGTCGAAGTGCCGTGGGTCGTATCCACCGGGAGACGGGGAGGTCATCGCCCGAATGTACCGGTCCGCCGAGCCGTTTACCTCCCCGCTCCCGGCGCTTACCCTGAGTAGGCGAACTCCTCCGGTCCTGTCACTGGGAGGCACCATGTCCGCCTTGCATATCGCCGGCCTGCCAGTAGAGGAGGTCCTGCTGGCCGCGGCCGCCGCGATCGCGCCTTTGATCGCACTGATCGGCTGGGAGATCAGAGACCGCATGAACCGCCTCCGCCGAGCCGTGCGCCGCGCCTCGACCCCGGAAGACCCGGTACCGGAGGAACGAGGGTGACCTGGACCACGGCCTCTCTGGAGGCGAATCGTCCAGCCACGCTCCAGCCGCTAGGCTCTGGGCTCATGAGTGAGTTGACGCGCGCCCAGATCCGGGACCTGATGGGCGAGGTGATGAAGGCGCAGGGCAAGGAACTGCCGGGCGACGACAGCGCCGATCTGCGGGAGATCGGCTTCCGTTCCCTGGACTTCTCCGAACTGGCCCTCCGGGTCGAGGACGAGATCGGTGACGAGCTGAACTTCGATGCTCCCGGACTGCGGCAGATCGCCAAGGTCGGCGACGTCCTGGACTTCATCGAGCAACTTCAGTCGGCGTGACCGCCCAGCGTCGTACGACCGCCTTGATCGGTGACGACAACCGCGTCGTCGTCGGTGGCAAGACGCTGACCTGGCGGACCCTGCACAAGCTGCCGCAGCTGCCCTCGCCGGCGGCTGTGCTGGTGGACAACGGCGCGGACGCGCTGGCGGCCGTCCGGCATCACGCTGTGCACGGCACCGAACTGCTGGTCGCCACCTCGTCCCGGGTCGACCTCGGCATGCGCGAGGAGCTGGGCGAGTCCGGCTTCGCCGTGGTGATCGCGAACGGTGACGAGCATTCCGTCACCCCCGCGAAGCTCAAGCGGGTGGAAGAGTCCGGCCGCGTCTGGCTGCTCACCTCCGGTTCGACCGGCCGGCCCAAGCGGATCGGCCACACCCTCGAGTCACTGACCACCGTCCGCGGCCAGCAGCAGCCGCGCACCTGGCTGGTCCCGTACTCCCCGGGCACGTACGCCTGGTGGCAGGTCATCACGATCTCGCTCACCCAGGCCGACCAGGGCCTGGTCGTGATCGAGCCGTCCGACCTGGAGACCTGGCCGATGATCGCCGCCGAGCACGGCGTCACCGCGGCCTCCGGTACGCCGACCTTCTGGCGCCAGACGATCTACCGCGACACCGAGGCACTCGCCAAGGTCCCGCTGGAGCAGATCACTCTCGGCGGCGAGCCCGTCGACCAGGCGATCCTGGACCGGCTGAAGGAGATCTTCCCGCAGGCCCGGATCTCCTGGATCTACGCGTCGTCCGAGGTAGGCGCGTCGATCGTCGTCCACGACGGCCTGGCGGGTTTCCCGAAGACCTGGCTGGACCGTGACCCCCAATCGGTGTCGGATCCTGAGTCGGAGCGGCCGATCCTGCACGTGGACGGCGACGAACTGGTGATCAGCTCGCCGCATCACGGTGCCGGCCTCGAAGGCGCGCACCGGACCGGCGACCGGGTCGAGTTCGTCGAAGACCGGGTGCTGATCACCGGTCGCCTGGACACCGACGAGATCAACGTCGGCGGCTCCAAGGTGTCCGCCGGCCTGGTCCGCAACGTGCTGATGGCCCACCCGGCCGTCGCCTGGGCCCGGGTGTTCGCCCGCAAGGCCCCGCTGGTCGGCCGGATGGTCGCGGCCGAGGTGGTCGCCGACCCGGACCTCGGACCGATCACCGACGCGGACCTGGTGCAGTGGTGCACGACCAGGCTGCCGGACTACGGCGTACCGCGCCGGATCCGCTTCCTGGACGAGATTCCCCAGAAGGAGACCCTGAAAAGCGATGTCTGAACCCACTCTGGTGCCGCCCTCGAAGGTGGTCCTCGTCTCCGGCGGTTCCCGCGGTCTCGGCCTGGCCATCGTCACCGACCTGATCGACTCGGGCGTCAAGGTGGCCGCGTTCGCGCGCACGGTGACGCCGGAAATGACCCAGCTGGCCGAGAAGTACCCGGACCAGGTGCACGTCGGGTCGGTCGACATCAACGACGAGAAGAGCGCTAAGGCCTTCGTCAAGGAGGTCGAGGGCAGGCTCGGCCCGATCGACGGCATCGTCAACAACGCCGCGGTCGGCCAGGACTCGCTGCACGTACACACCTCGGCCGAGCAGATCGCCAACATCATCCAGACGAACCTGACCGCGCCGCTGGTGCTGACCCGGTACGTGCTGCGCCGGATGATGGCCAAGGGCCTGAAGGGCCGGATCGTCAACGTCACCTCGATCTGCGCCCAGCGCGGCTACCCCGGCCTGGTCGCGTACTCCGCCACCAAGGGCGGCATGGACGCGGCGACCCGGTCGCTGGCCCGTGAGCTCGGCGGTCGCGTGCTCGCCAACTCGGTCGCGCCCGGCTTCTTCGCCTCGGAGATGTCCGCGGTGCTCGGCCAGACCCAGCTGGACCAGATCGTCCGCCGTACCCCGACCGGTCACCTGACCGAGCCGGAGGAGGTCGTGCCGGTGGTCCGGATGCTGCTGCTCGACAACACCAACATCAACGGCCAGGTCATCGTCATCGATGGTGCCGCCGGTATCTGACCTCCTCGCCTCGGCCCGGGACCACCTGAAGGTGGGCTCGGTCGAGGAGATGGCGGACGCCGTCACCCGGTCGCATCTGGCCGATTTCGGTTGCGTCGGCTGGTACGCCGAGCCGCCGCCCGGGTGGTCCGTCACGATCGACGCCGAGTACGCCGACCAGGCGATCCCGGAACCGCTGGCCCGCCGGTTCGGCGAGGAGCGGTTCTGGGAACGCTGGACCCGGGCGGAGTGTCTCTGCAAACTCGCCGACATCCCGATGCTGGCGTGGTGGCCGGCCCACGGACTCGAAGTACCGGCTGATTTCGACGGAGAGTGGCGGACCCTGGCGCTAGGCCCGCTCATCGTCTCCGTCGCTCTGGCCCCTAAGCGGGCTTGATGTTGGCGTTGCGATGGAAGATGTTGCCCGGGTCGTACTCGGCCTTGATCTTGGCCAGCCGGTCGTACTTCGCGCCGTACGAGACCTTGACCCGGTCGTCGTCGACCTCACCGATCGAGTTGACGTAGCTGCCGGTGCCGATCGCGTGCGGGACGAGCGCGTTCCAGTACGAGCGGGCCCAGGCCCGTTCGCCGGCGATCCCGTCGGGGGTCGGGCTGACGCCGACGATGAAGCTCGCGTACCGCGGTGACCGGCCGCCGCTGAAGGCGGTGGCGTCTTCGTCGACAGCGGAGTACGCGTTGTCCAGGCGGTAGAAGAGGTTCAGTGACAGCGGCGACTGCTTCCGCCCGAGGTAGTCGGTGATCACGGCGATCGCGTCGTCCGTCAGGTCCTCGAGGTACGCACCCTTCTCGTAGGTGTAGGCACCCCACGCGGTCGGTTCGTCGATCAGTTGCTGCACAGCGGTGTAGGGCATCGGCGCCGCGAAGTCGACCTGCGGCGGCAGGGCCGCGCGCAGCTTGTCGAGCACCTCGGCGTGCTGCTCGGCCGACCCGAACCCGGTGACGATCAGCGCATAGCCGGGCTGGAAGTGCAGGTGCTCGGGGACGAACGGCGCGGGCGGCGCGTTCAGGCCGCCGACCACGACGTTGATCTCGGGCGGCAGGGAAGGGATGACCTCGCGTGCGAGCTCGAGGACCTCGGCGCCGTGTGCCGGCTCCCAGAAGAGCATGCCGTAGTGAGCGATCGGTCCGACCTCGTGCAGCCGGAACTCGAATTCCGTGACGACACCGAAGTTGCCGCCGCCGCCGCGGAGGGCCCAGAAGAGGTCCGCGTTCTCGTCCTCGCTGGTGCGCACGATCCGCCCGTCGGCGACGACCACCTCGGCCGAGACCAGGTTGTCGATGCTGAGGCCGTGGAGTCGCGTCAGCCAGCCCATCCCGCCGCCGAGCGTGAGACCGCCGACGCCGGTGTGGCTGACCATGCCGGCCGGTACTGCGAGTCCGTGCGCCTGGGTGGCCGCGTCGAGATCCGCCAGCAGCGCGCCTCCGCCGACGCGGGCCGTCTTCGCCGCGGGATCCACGGTGACCTGGTTGAGCCGGCTGAGGTCGATCACGAGGCCGTCGTCCACAGCGGAGTCCCCGGCCACGCTGTGTGCCCCGCCGCGAACGGCGATCTCCAGGTCGTGCCGAACGGCGAAGGCGATCGCCGCCCGGACGTCCTCCGCGTCCTGGACGCGGGCGAGCACGGCAGGCCGCCGGTCGATCTCCGCATTCCATACCCGGCGGGCGTCGTCGTAGCCCTCGTCCGCGGGCCCGAAGACGGTGCCCCCGAAGGTCGTCCGCAGTTCGTCGATGATGCCGGTTCCGGCAGTTTGAGTCATGGTTTCCTCCCCGATGGTCCTGTCAACCCTAGGAGCGGTGATCCCGGGCGACAGCGTCCTTTCGGGCAGATCATGGTGCAGAGGCCTTCAGACAGCCTTAAAGCGCGGCGGTCAGGCGGGCCGGATGTTCGCGTTGCGGTGGAAGGCGTTGCCCGGGTCGTAGGTCGCCTTGATCTTGGCCAGCCGCCCGTACTTCGCCTCGCCGTACGACGCGCGAACCCGGTCGTCCTCGCTCTCTGCCATCGCATTGACGTAGCTGCCGATCCCGAGTGTGTGCGGCCGCAGCGCCTCCCAGAAGGAGCGCACCCAGGCTCGGTCCTGGACCAGCAACTCGGGTGTCGGGCAGACGGCCACCATGAACACCGCGTACCGCGGGGAGCGACCGCCGCCGAACGCCGTGTCGTCCTCGCCGACCTCCGAGTAGGCCTCGTCCAGTCGGTAGAACAGCGTGTTCGACAGGGGAGAGGACTTCAGCGGCACCTGGTCGGTGATCACCTTGATCGCGTCGTCCGACAGATCCTCGAGGTACGAACCCTTGTCGTAGCAATGGAATCCCCAGGCGTTGCCTTCGTCGATCGACTGCTGCAGCGCGACGTACGGCATCGGAGTGGTCAGCTCGAACAGCGGCGGCAGCGCCTCGCGGATCTGGGCCAGCACCTTCTCGTGCGTCTCGGGATCGCCGAAACCCACGACCAGCAAGGCGTATCCGGGCCGGTAGTGCAGTTCCTCGGGCACGAACGGCGCCGGCGGAGCGTTCAGGCAGGCGATCACCACGTTGAGTTCACGCGGCAGCGTGGGGATCAGGTCGCGCGCGATCCGGAACACCTCGGCGCCCTGGTCGAGACCCCAGAACTGCATCCCGTACTGGACGATCGGCCCGACCTCGTGCAGCCGGAACTCGAACTCCGTCACCACCCCGAAGTTCCCGCCGCCGCCCCGGACAGCCCAGAACAACTCGGGGTGCTCGTCCTCGGCCGCGCGCAGGATGCCGCCGTCGGCAGTGACGATCCGCACCGAGACGAGGTTATCGAGACTTAGCCCGGCCTGGCGGGTCAGCCAGCCCATCCCGCCGCCGAGCGTGAGACCGGCGACACCGGTGGTGCTGATCATGCCCGCGGGAACGGCCAGCCCATGGGCCTGCGTGGCCGCATCGAGCTCGGCCAGCTTCGCACCTCCACCGACCCGGGCGCGCTTTGCCTCGGGGTCGACCGTCACCTGGTTGATCCGGCTGACGTCGATCATCAGCCCTTCGTCGACGACGGCCGCGCCAGACATGCTGTGCGCCCCGCCCCGGACGGAGATCTCCAGACCGCGCTCGCTGGCGTAGAGCACCGCCGCGCGAACGTCGGAGGCGCTCAAACACTGGGCGATCAGGGCCGGCCGACGGTCGATATCACCGTTCCACACCCGCCGCGCATCGTCGTACCGCGCATCATCCGGCCCGATCACCTCACCGCTGATCGCAGTCCGCAAATCGTCGACACCACTACTGATCTGTGTCACAAGCTCCCCTGAATCCATCGGTCGGCTAACTCTAGGTGACCGCACCGTCACCCTTCCTGCCCCTTCGGGCAGACCATCGCGTACACCGCCCGGACAGCGAAAACTCATCGAAGCGATGATTCCGGGCCTCCGCCGCTGTCAGTACCAGTGACAGCGAGCTTCTGGAGGAGCAGTGAGTAACGAAGGAACAACCGTCGGGCAGCGCTGGGTGCTGGCCCTGACTTCGATCGGCTCGGTGATGGTGGCGCTGGACGTGCTGGTCGTCGCCGCCGCGCTGACCACGATCCGGGCGGATCTCGGTGCCTCGATCGAGCAACTCGAGTGGACCGTGAACGCCTACAGCCTGAGCTTCGCGATGTTGTTGATGACGGCCGCCGCACTCGGCGACCGCTGGGGCCGGCGCCGGACGTTCGCCGCCGGTCTCGCACTCTTCACGTTGGCCTCGGTCGGCTGCGCGCTGGCGAGCTCTGTGCCGTGGCTGATCGCCGCCCGGACCGTCCAGGGCATCGGTGCCGCGATGGTGATGCCGCTGGCGATGGGTCTGCTCGGAGCAGCGTTCCCGCCCGAGCGCCGCGGCTGGGCGATCGGCATCTTCAGCGGCGTGACCGGACTCGCCGTACTGGGTGGCCCGATGATCGGCGGCGCCGTCACGGAAGGCCTTGCCTGGCAGTGGATCTTCTGGATCAACGTGCCCGTCGGCCTGGTAGCGATCCCGCTGGTACTTCGCAAGATCCCCGAGAGCCGGGGTGTCGTTCGTTCGCTGGACCTGGGTGGTTCGGCCCTGATCACCCTGTCGGTCCTCGGCCTCGTCTGGGGTGTGGTCCGTGGTGAGTCGGCCGGCTGGGCGAGTGGGGAGGTGGTCGGCTCGCTCGTCCTGGGAGTCCTTCTGTTGCTGGGATTCCTGGCCTGGGAGAATCGCGTCGGACAGCCGATGGTGCCGCTGGCGTTCTTCCGTGAGCGCGGCTTCTCGGCGGGTAACGCGGCTGCCTTCTTCCTGAACTCGGCGCTCCTCGGTGCGGTGTTCTTCCTCGCCCAGTTCATGCAGGCCGTGCTCGGCTCCGGGCCGCTCAAGGCCGGTCTGCAACTACTGCCGTGGACCGCCACACTCTTCCTCGTCGCACCCATTGCGGGCCGCCTGGTCGATCGGTACGGCGAGCGACCGTTCGTCGTGACCGGCCTGGCTCTCCAGGGTGCCGGGATGACCTGGATCGCGCTGATCGCCGAACCAGGCATGCGGTACTCCGAATTCGTGCTGCCGCTGATCGTTGCGGGCTGTGGTGTCTCGATGGCGATGCCGGCCACGCAGAGTGCGGCGATCGGGTCCCTGCCGCGTGAATCGGTCGGAATCGCGTCCGGGATCTTCGGGATGATGCGTCAGCTCGGTGGGGTTGCGGGAGTCGCCGTGGCGGCCGCGGTCTTCGCCAGCGCTGGGGGATACCAGTCCTTCAGTACGGGATTCACCCGGGCGATGGTCGTTTCCGGCGTACTGTCGTTGGCCGGAGCTCTTGCGGGGCTCGGGATCACCGCGCGACGGAGTACGGGCGAAGTGAAGGTTCCACAGGCGGTCGGGGAGATGCGATGAACCTCGAGGACGAGTTCGCGCAGTACCGGGGTGAGCTGGTCGCGCACTGCTACCGGATGCTCGGGTCGCTGCACGACGCCGAGGACTCGGTGCAGGAGACGTACCTCCGGGCGTGGAAGGGCTTCGGGGCGTTCCAGGGGCGTTCGTCGATCAAGACCTGGCTCTACCGGATCGCTACCAATGTCTGCCTGAATGCCTTGCAGCACAGCAGTCGCCGGATCGTCCCGTCGGCTCTAGGTGCTCCTGGCAACGACCCGGATGACCTGGAGGCGCAGGCGCTCGAGATCAGCTGGCTCGAGCCGTTCCCCGATCCTGCTCTGGTTGTGGGGGACCGGCAGAGTCTGCGGCTGGCGATGGTGGCCGCACTGCAGCACCTGCCGCCGCGGCAGCGCGCAGTACTGATCCTGCGTGACGTGCTGGTGTGGCAGGCGTCGGAGGTGGCGGAGCTGCTCGAGACCACGACTGCTGCGGTCAACAGTTCGCTGCAGCGCGCCCGGGCCGAGTTGGCCAAGCTCTCCCCGGCCGAGGATCAGCTCAGCGAACCAGACGAACCCGTACGCCGTGCGCTGCTCGACCAGTACTCCAAGGCGTTCGAACGAGCGGATTTCGTCGCGCTGGAAGGACTGTTGACTGAAGACACCCGATGGGAGATGCCACCGATCCCGACCTGGTTCGACGGGCGGGTGGATGTATTGCGCCTGCTGAGATCCAAGCTCCCGCTCGGCGAGGGCCAGCGACTGATGGTCGAGACAGCGGCGAACGGCCAGCCGGCGTTCGCGATGTACACCCGCGGCCACGACGGGCTGTTCCACGCACACTCGATCGAGGTACTGACGTTGACCAAGGCCGGCATCTCCGCGGTGCTGTCCTTCCACTTGCCGGCCCTCTTCTCAGCCTTCCGCCTACCGCTGAGCCGGACCGGTCGTTGATCGGGTATCTGCCGGGGTGCTGCGTCACCCCCGGGTGATCAGGTGTGCGTCGGCTGTTGGCGGGCGCGGTGGGCTGCGGCCTTGACCCGACTCTGGCACTGGGGTGAGCAGAAGCGGCGCTGACTGTTGCGTGAGGCATCGACGAAGACGCGATCGCACAGCGGCGCCGCGCACACCCCCAGCCGACCGGCAAGATCACTGCCGAGAGCAAGCGCGAGGCCGGCCGCACAACCGGCGGACCAGCCGTTGGCCAAGGTGTCATCAGCACCGTGAAAGTGCAGACTCCACCCCAGCTCACCGCTGTTGTCCAACTGCGGCCGGGCATTGGTATCCAGCAACAGCGCGTTGACCTCGGCCGCGGCCTGGTCGATCTCGGATCTGTGGACTGCTTCGAAGACTGCCCGCATCCTTGTCGCGACCTCCGCGAGTTGCTTGGCGTCAGCCGGCGTCACGTCCGGCCGTGGACGCCCGTCAGCGCTCAACGCGTCGGCAGTCGCCTCGACCTGCGCCGCACCTTCCGGAGCGGCATAGTCGACGCCTCCGAACTGCCCCGCCGTCAGCCGGTTCACAAGCTGAACCGCAGCCGCCAGCACGCTGAACACATGACTATCGAACGTCACTTGACTAGTCACAGATCCCTCTCTAAGGTCGACCGCAGCGTGACCAACCATACCGCTTTCACTAGTCACGCCGCCGCCAACCGGAGGAGACTCGCTTTGACCGCCAGGCCAGAAACCTCGCGCGCGTCAGATGCCCCGCCCGCACCGGGTGTCTCTCCTGAGCCGGGGACTGCCTTCAGGTCGGCGGGTTCGCCGTGGCGGGGCCTGTCGCCGACCGTGTGGATCCTGGTGGCGGCCCGCGCCGTGAATCGGCTCGGCGCTTTCACCCTGCCGTTCCTCGGGGTGATCCTGACCGTCGAGTACGGAGCGACGATCGCCGAGGTCGGGCTGATCCTCACGCTGTTCGGGGTGGCGACGGTCCCTTCCCGCATCTTCGGTGGGCACCTCGCCGATCGGCTCGGTCGTCGACACACCATCGTCCTGGGGCTGGTCGGCTGCGCGGTCGCCCAGAGCTGGATCGCACTCTCCGGGAGCAAGTTGTCCGTGATCCTGGCGGTCGGACTCCTCGGCCTCGTCTTCGAGATCTACGAACCGCCGAGCCAGGCGACCATCGCCGATGTCACTACCCCGGCGGACCGCCCAGCGGCGTACGGGCTGCTAGGCGCCGCGATGGCCGCCGCCGCTGTGGTCGCCGGCCTCCTCGCCGCCTGGCTGAGCGATTGGAACCTCCGCTGGCTCTTCGCCATCGACGCCATCACCTGCCTGACCTGCGCCCTGCTCATCGGACTCCTACTGCCTAACGGCATCCACCCGGCCATCCCGACGACCAAGAGCCCGCCACAGGTCAAGGCTGCCCCCAGCCCGCCCAGCCCGCCCAGCCCAACGCCCGTCCCGCTCCAGCCGGCGCCTACTTCGCCCGGGCCAACGGCCGACCCGCCGCGGCCCGCGGCCTGGCGCGATCGGCGGCTCTTGGTGCTGCTCGTTTCCGGCACCGCGTTCGCCACGCTCTACATGCAGCTCATCATCGGTCTGCCGCTCACGTTGCTCGAGCGCCGCCAACCCGCGTCCGGCATCGGCGTGATCCTCACCGTCTCGGCCCTGACCCTGATCGCCGGACAGCGACTCCTGCACACCCGCCGCCTCCGCGAACTCGGCGATTTCCGCGCCATGACGATCGGCTACCTCTTGCTCGGAGCCGGCCTGTTAGCCAACGGCTTTGCGCAGAACCTGCCTGCATTCCTCGTCGCAGCCGTGGTCTGGAGTCTCGGGGATCTGCTCCTCCTAGGCCGCTACTACACCCTGGTCTCCGCCCTCGCCCCCGACCACGCCCGCGGTCGCTACCTGGCCGTCTTCGGCATCAGCTGGGGCATCGCCACGACCATCGCGCCCCTGACCGCAACTCAACTCCTCTCAATCACTGGCCCAGTAGGCCTTTGGGCGACATGCGCCTTCGCCGCCCTTGTCTTGGCGCTCGCCCAGCCCTCGATCCGCCGCGTCGTGCAGGGCGAGGACCGGCGTCTTCAGCGGTCCGGGGTGAGGTGAAGTCTGCGGAGGGTTTGAGCGTTGAGGGCGACCACGATGGTCGACGCTGACATCAGGACAGCGCCGATCGCGGGGCTCAACGTGAAGCCGGCCCACGCGAATACGCCGGCCGCCAGCGGGATGGCGATCACGTTGTACCCGGCTGCCCAGGCGAGGTTCTGGATCATCTTGCGATACGACGCTTTGGACAGCCGGATCACCCCGGAAACCCCGCGGGGATCCGAGGAAGCCAGCACGACACCGGCCGACTCGATGGCAACGTCGGTACCCGCGCCGATCGCGATCCCGACATCGGCTCGCGCCAGCGCCGGTGCGTCGTTGACCCCGTCGCCGACCATCGCGACGGTCAGGCCGCGGCCCTGCAGTTCGGTGACTGCCTTGTCCTTGTCGGCGGGAAGTACCTCGGCGAACACCTCGTCCACCCCGGGCCTGAACCCCAGGTCCGCGGCGACTGCCTCGGCGACCGGTTTCGCGTCGCCGGTGATCATCACAAGCTTGGCGATGCCGATCGCCCGGAGCTGCTCGACCGCTTCGCGTGCCTCCGGCCGAACTTCGTCCTCCAACGCGACAGCGCCGATTGCAGTCCCCGAACCGTTGCTAACAGCAAGTAGATAGAGAACCGCGGCGCCTCGCTCGGACCACTCTCTCTCGTGTTCCGTCAGCTCGGCCGGGACCTTGGCATCCAGTTCCCGGAGCAACGCGGGTCCACCCACGGCGTACGTCGTACCGTCGACCGTTGCCTGAACGCCGCGCCCGGTCAACGACTTGAAGTCGGTCGCCGTCGCACGACCGTTCGCCGCGTCGGCCGCGGTGACGATCGCCCGGGCGAGCGGGTGCTCGCTGTCGGCTTCAACAGCACCCGCGATACGCAGTACCTGGTCTTCCTCGAGGCCGGCGCCGGCAACGCCGGTCACGACGTGCTCGCCCTTGGTCAGCGTGCCGGTCTTGTCGAAGAGCACCGCGTCCACAGTCCGCATGCGCTCGAGCGCGAGCCGATCCTTGACCAGGATGCCCGCCTTGGCCGCGACCGCGGTCGACAGCGCGATCACCAGCGGGATGGCCAGTCCGAGGGCGTGAGGGCAGGCGATCACCAAGACGGTGACGGTACGCACGACCGCTTCGCTCAGCGTCCCGAAGATCCACCAGGCTACGAAGGTCACCAGGGCTGCGGCCGTGGCGATGTAGAAGAGCATCGCGGCGAACCGATCGGCCAGTACCTGCGCACGTCCGCTGGACTCCTGGGCCTCGGCGACGAGTCGCTGGATGCCCGCCAGAGCGGTGTCGTCGCCGACGGCGTTGATCCGCACGCGGATCGCGGAGTCGGTCGCGACCGTACCCGCGACCACGCGATCCCCAGCGGCCTTCGACACCGGCCGCGATTCACCGGTGATCATGGATTCGTCCAGTTCGGCGGCGCCCTCGACGATCTCGCCATCAGCTGGGACCCGGGCCCCAGACCGCACCAGTACTACGTTCCCGACGTGCAGGTCGGCGACCGGGACCGTCTCGACACCGTCGTCGGTCACGCGCTCAGCATCGTCGGGAAGCAGTGCCGCCAACGCAGCCAGAGCACCCTGCGCTTGGCCGATCGCCTTCATCTCCTGCCAATGGCCGAGCAGCATGATGGTGACCAGTGCAGCCAGTTCCCACCAGAAGTCGAGGTCGAACGCTCCGAGGCTGGTCGCCATCGACGCGACGTACGCGACGGTGATCGCCATCGAGATCAGCAGCATCATCCCCGGCGCGCGATCGCGAGCCTCGCGAACCCCGCCAACCAGGAACGGCCAGCCGCCGTAGAAGAACACGAAGGTGCCGAGCACCGGCCCGACCCAGCTCATCCCGGTGAAGTCCAGCGAGTAGCCGAACCAGTCCATCACCATCTCGCTCGTCACCACGATCGGGATGGTGAGAACGAAGCTCAGCCAGAACTTCTTCCGAAACATCTCCGGGTCATGCCCCGCATGCTTGTCATGCCCACCGTGCTGCTCGTGGCCGGAATGTTGATCATGCCCACCGCGCTGCTCGTGGCCGGAATGTTGATCATGCCCACCGTGCTGCTCATGCCCACCGTGCTGCTCGTGGCTGGAATGTTGATCATGCCCACCGTGCTGCTCATGGCCACCGTGCTGCTCGTGGTCGGTGTGCGCGGCGGCAGGATGCCCGACGGCGTGCGAACCGTGCACCTCAACCGGAGTGCTGCGCTCCCCGTGCCCGGTCTCGTCGCTGGAACTGTGCGAGTGCTCACCGCCGAGGCGCCGGTCTCCCGCCCCGGAGTTGGTGACCTTACTCATCATCTGTCCTCTCCACTGCTTCTACGGTCGTCCCGCGCCATCTGAACCATATACCCCCTAGGGGTATTCCGAGAAGCACGACCTCTTTCCAGGCTTGCGTAAACCCCCGGCTTCCACATCGCCTTGTCTGACAGGTTTCACCGTCGCCCCGATCAAAGCCCCC
>Ga0193717_1000051_pt1 | contig 128655 bp, 109 predicted proteins | sample U2c2metaG_FD_145900 | JGI IMG/M metagenome (GOLD analysis project Ga0193717, IMG submission 145900) | Soil microbial communities from a riparian zone of the East river system, Colorado, United States - U2c2 | ecosystem: Environmental > Terrestrial > Soil > Riparian zone | place: USA: East... | reverse complement strand
GCGACATTCCCATCGAAGATTCGCAGCAGAAGCTCGTCTGGTCGGAGACCGCCATAAAAGGCCCGGCGAAGTTTGACGACATGCTGATTGAGCCAAAGACCGCGATGCAGCCCAGTAAAAATGCCGTGCACTCGATGGTGGCGGAGAAATTTACGCTCCCGGACGTCGCGAAGTACCGCCATCCGATCGCCGTACTCGCGGTGCCGGATCGCGAGCAATTCGACGAGACCGAAGTCATCGACCTCACCAACAAGGTCGATGCGAATGGAAAGCTCAACTGGAACGCTCCCGCTGGCGCGTGGACCGTGTTGCGCTTCGCCTACGAGCCCACCGGAATGCGAAACGCCTGGGGCCTTTACACCGACGGAATGAGCAAAGAAGCCCTCGACAGAACCTGGAACGTCACCATGGGCAGCGTGCTCAGGGAGATGTCACCCAGCGAGCGCAAAGGCTTGTATGGAGTTGAAGACGACAGCTGGGAAGCCGGGCCCACCACATGGACGCGATTGTTTCCCGCCGAGTTCGCGCGTCTGCGCGGATACGACCTCATCCATTGGCTCCCCGCGCTGGCAGGCAAGTCCATGGGCAATGCAGGCGATGCGGAGGCCGTGCGCCGCGACTACTATCGAACCATCGCAGACGTAATCGCGACAAACCACTATGCGCACCTCGGAGAGATCGCGCATCGCAACGGGCTCCGATTTTATTCGGAGGCCGCCGGGCCCAACTCAGGCCAGCTGGACCCGCAACAGGACTTAAGCGGTGTGGATGTTCCGATGGGCGAGTTCTGGGTTCCCTCACCCCATCGCCCCACTCCCGACCGTCGCTTCCTCATGAGGGACACGGCAAGCGCCGGACACATCTACGGCAAGCACGTGCTGGGATGCGAGAGCTTTACCTCCGTCGGACCGCACTGGGAAGACACTTTCTTCGACATGAAGAACACAGGCGACCAGGGATTCGCCGATGGCTGCAACCTGATCGTGGTCCACAACTACAGCCAGTCGCCCTCCGTCACCGCGAAACCCGGCTACGTCTACTTCGCGGGAACGCATTACAGCCGCAATACCACCTGGTGGGATGAGACCCCGGCATTCAACGCCTACCTTGGCCGCAGTGCGTTTCTGCTGCAGCAAGGATTGTTCGTCGCCGATGCGCTGTACTATCGCGGCGACGCCATCGGCCAGATCGAGCAGAGGAAGACCGAACCCGCTCTTCCCGCCGAAGGATACGACCACGACAACATCAATCTCGATGCCCTGCTGCATCGCCTGACCGTGCACGATGGACGCCTCGCCCTTCCCGATGGAATGAGCTACCGAATGCTCGTGTTGCCCGCGAACACCGCCATGACTCCCGAAGCTCTGACGAAGATCGCCGGGCTGCTTCGAGCAGGCGCCGTCATCGTGGGTCCGAAGCCTTCGGGCATAGCAGGACACGTACTCGACGCAAACGTGAAAAAGGAGTTTTCCGCCACCGTGGATCAACTCTGGGGTGACCGGCTCGAAGACGGCAAAATCTTCCGGGGCGATGCGAAAGAGGCCCTGAAGACAATGAAGCTGCAGCCCGACCTTGCCTACACCGGGCTGAGCGACAAGGGAACCATCGACTGGATTCACCGCCGCACCGGAGATACCGATATCTACTTCATCGCAAGCAAGTGGGACCCGGAAGAGAAGATCTCGGCAACGTTTCGCGTTGCGGGCCGACAACCGGAGCTGTGGGATCCCGTGACCGGCGAGATTCGCAACGCCCATGCATTCTCCCAGGCCGACGGAAGGACAACCGTGCCCCTGCAATTCGGCCCGCGAGGCTCGGTCTTCGTGGTCTTTCGAAAGGCCATCTCGCGGTCTGCCTCAGGCACCGCGCAGACAAACTATCCGGCCATCAAAGAACTCGAAACCCTGGACGGGCCGTGGCAGGTCGCCTTCGATCCAAAGTGGGGAGGCCCGGAGCACGTAACCTTCGACACCCTGACCGACTGGACCAAACGGCCTGAGTGGGGAATTCAGCACTACTCCGGCGCAGCGCTCTACACAAAGACCTTCAGCCTTGCATCTACTCCGAAGGCACGCGAAAAACTCTTGCTAAACCTGGGCGAGGTGCACGAGGTCGCGGCAGTCCGCGTGAACGGCAAGGATGTCGGCGTGGTATGGACGAAGCCTGCCCGTATCGACATCACAAAGTTTGTGTACCCCGGTAAGAACGAGCTGGAGATCAAGGTTGTGAACCTGTGGCCAAACCGGTTGATCGGAGATGCCAGCCTTCCCCCAAACCAACGCCTGACCGAGACCAACGTCCACAAAGTCAGCGCGAAGACACCCTTATATCCTTCCGGTCTGGATGGACCGGTAACGGTAGAACGGTCGACGTTCTGAAGATCGCTTTCCTGCAATGAGAGGCACCAGCCTCGGCGCCTCTCATTGCGAAGACTCATTCCCAGCCAGAACTCCCTCTGCCGCGAGAAGCCGCTGCACCCGGCCTCGTATCTCATCGCGAATCACTCTCACCTCCTCGATGGGCAGACCCTTCGGATCCTGCAGAGGCCAATCCTCTCTTCGAAGCCCCGGAACATAAGGGCACTTGTCTCCGCAGCCCATCGTCACAAGCAGGTGAGCCTCCCGCGCCAGCTCCTCCGTCAGCTTTTGCGGTTTTGCGTCGCTCAGGTCAATCCCGGCTTCCTGCATAACCGCCACAACCTCCGGATGCACGCGCAGCCCCGGTTCCGTTCCCGCGGACACGGCCTTCGCTCTCTGTCGATCCACCAGGTGATTGAAAAAGGCCGCAGCCATCTGTGAGCGTCCCGCATTATGAACGCAGGCGAAGATTACCGTGTACATAACATCTCCTGAAACATTCCGGTTTATGAGCAGCAGGCGGGCCCGCAGCACGTCTTGGCCGAAGCCGATTCTGGTTTCACCGCGTAGACCTTCACGCTGGCTGCCGCCGCATTCACGTCATACTGCGAAAGCAGCGTCTTCAGATCGTCATGCAAAGATGACTCACCGGCAGACGGAGCGCAGCAGGCACTTTCAGAACTGTTCCCCTCCATCGCAGGGGAGCAGCAACCGGCCTGATTCTCAACCTTGCCGTAGGCATTCAGATCCGCTCCGCTGTCCACAATCTCGACGTGCTGAAATCCCGCCGCCAGCAGGCCCGCGCGATAGTCTTCGATCAGGATGGCTCCCGCAACGCACCCCACGTAGGCTGCCATACTTTGGGCGACCGCTTCCGGAAGTTCGTGCTTCAAAGCGATATCGCTGATGGCGACACGGCCGCCCGGTTTGAGGACGCGGGCCATCTCGCGAAAGACCGCAGGCTTGTCCGGCGCCAGATTGATCACGCAGTTGGAGAGAACGCAATCCACCGAGGCATCCGGCAGAGGAATCCTGTCGATGGTCGATTGATAGAACTCCACATTCCTGTAGCCGCCCTTTCGCGCATTCTCTCGCGAACGCTCGATCATCGCCGTTGTCATATCGATGCCGATGGCCCGACCCTTCTCTCCCACTTGTTTTGAAGCGAGAAAGACATCAAGCCCTCCGCCGGAGCCCAGGTCAACAACCACCTCTCCCGGCCTCAGATGAGCGGTAGCCGTCGGGTTCCCGCAGGACAGGCCCATATTCGCCTCTGCCGGAATGGAGGTCAGCTCCTCGGCGCTATAGCCAAAGGCCTCCGCCACTGCCTTGACTCCCTCGTGATGGCTCGACAGCGAGCTCTCCGCAACCATGCTGTACTTCGACTTCACCGAATCCAGAATCTGCTCAGGCATATCGCCCTCCTACATATTCGCTTAGGCGACTATATGCGCTTGCCATCGAATACGTCAAGGCGTATATATTAAATTCATGGCGGCAAAACCGGCTTTCAATGTGGAACGTTTCTTTCAGGCACTCGGGGACAATACTCGCCTTCGCCTGCTGAACCTCATGGGAGACCAGGAGATCTGCGTCTGCTACTTCGTCGAAATTCTCGGAGGGCCTCAGCCGAAGATCTCACGCCACCTTGCCTATCTCCGCAGCGCGGGAATCGTTGCGGCGCGGCGCGAGGGCAAGTGGATGCACTACCGCATCGTCATGCCGCCCCACATCGGCGCAGCACAGATTCTCCGCCAGACGCTCGATTGGCTTACCGAAGACAAACAAATGCACGCCGACCGGGCCAGGCTGACGAAGGCCTGCTGCGCGCCAGCGAAATACGCTCTTCTCGACGGAGCTCCCCTGCCCTCGTCCATCGCTCCTCTGTCGTCCGCCAAAAACACCTCCTGCGAGTCCTGCTGATGTCCGTTGCCCCCGCTGCACAAGGTCGCATCTGCGCCCCCGCCGCTCGAAAGAAGCTCTCGTTTCTCGATCGCTTCCTGACTCTCTGGATCTTCCTTGCGATGGCTCTCGGCGTCGGGATCGGCCATTTCGTTCCATCCTCCGCGGGCTTCGTGAACCGCTTTCAATCGGGAACGACCAACATCCCCATTGCGATCGGGCTTATCGTCATGATGTTTCCCCCGCTGGCGAAGGTCCGTTACGAAAAGCTGGGAGAGGTCTTTCGCAACAAACGCGTGCTCGGTTTGTCCCTGGTGCAGAACTGGCTGATCGGTCCGGTGCTGATGTTCCTGCTGGCCCTGGTCTTTCTTCACGGCGAGCCTGCCTACATGCGCGGACTCATCCTCATCGGCATCGCCCGCTGTATCGCGATGGTGCTCGTCTGGAATGAGCTCGCCGAAGGTGATACCGATTATGTCGCCGGGCTGGTGGCCATCAACAGCGTCTTTCAGGTGCTCTTCTACAGCCTGTATGCCTGGGTCTTCCTGACCATCCTTCCCCGTTGGTTCGGTCTTCAAGGCAGCGTTGTTCCCATAGGAATCGGCCAGATCGCAAAGAGCGTCGGCCTCTATCTCGGCGTCCCCTTTGTCGCGGGCTTCCTCACCCGCTACGCTCTCATTCGCCGCAAGGGAGAGGACTGGTATCGCACCCGATTCGTTCCACGCATCAGCCCGCTCACCCTGGTAGCTCTGCTCTTCACCATCCTCGTCATGTTCTCGCTCAAAGGAGACCTGATCGTCCGTCTCCCGCTCGATGTGGTGAAGATTGCAATCCCCCTGGTCATCTACTTCCTCATCATGTTCCTGGTCAGCTTCTGGATGGGGAAACGGTTGGGCGCGGACTACGCCCAATCCGCCACGCTCTCCTTCACCGCTGCGGGCAACAACTTTGAGTTGGCTATTGCGGTAGCCGTAGCCGTCTTCGGATTGAACTCCGGCGAGGCCTTCGTCGGAGTCGTCGGCCCGCTAATCGAGGTTCCCGCACTGATCGGGCTGGTCAACGTCGCCTTCTGGATCAAGCGGCGATATTTCACTTCGGAGACCAAAGGCGTGGTCGCTTTTCAGCCTTAATAATTTTCAGCCCTTCAACTAAAACCCAAACAGCCCACGGCGTCATTCCGAGCGAGCGCAGCAAGCCGAGAGTCTGCCCCCGTCAGCTACCACACCAACAACCACGTCATCTCCACCGAAGCGCAGCAAAACCACGTCATCTCGACCGAAGCGCAGCAAAACCACGTCATCTCGACCGAAGCGCAGCGAAGTGGAGAGATCCCTGTATTTTTTGCAGGATCCAATTGCAGGATTCCCAAAATCGAGGGTCCACCTTCGCTGGAACTTTTCAGGCCGCTGCAATCCCCAGTGTGGAGTTCACCTTCGCCACCGCGGCCTTCTCTTCCTCGGTGACCAGCGTTCCCCCAAACCCAAGGAATCCGCCCTCCTTGGTAGCCTCTGCAGTGGCATCGGCGATCTTGCCCAGCCACTGCTTCACCTCGTTGGCCTCTTCCGGCGTAGCTTTCTTCGCCAGCAGCTCTGACGTGCGCCGCAGAATCTCCGTCGCTGCGTCCTGCACTGCCGTAGGCGAAGCTCCCGCGGGCGGCTTCGGTATCGACATCGAGGCCTTCATGTCCTCAGCCAGGGCTTTCAGCAGTGGAGTCTGCGCCGAGCTCGCTGCGGAAAGAATCATCTTCCCCACCGCAGCCGACTCCTGCACCAGCCCAACCGGCCCGCTCGGACTCGCCGCCACCACCAGGATCCCCGCCATCATCGGCGAAGAACGCAACAGGTCCCACTCGTCCGCGCTGTAGTCTGCCTTTGTGCTCATCGAATGCCTCCGCCCCACGCAAGGCATCTATGCCGGCAGGGCCATTGGATTAGTCAGCAGGAAGATAGAAGATTGGCCCGCCGCTATCGCCGACGCCTTGAGGCTACCCAGCCTCCCCTCCCCTGTCAATTTGCAGACCATGAATTAAAGAAGAACGCAGGTTCAAATCCCTGAGCGAAGCCGGACGGGGCCTGCCTCCACCATCCAATACGTCATCTCGACCGAAGCGCAGCGAAGTGGAGAGATCCCTGTATTTCGCTTCTCCCGCAGACCGCCAAGCGCAACGTGCCCGGCAACCGGTCTGTCAAGCCTCTATTCGACCCAAGCAACACATTCAAAATGCTTTATCCGTTGCCGATCAGTTCCCCCTCGCTCCCTATAATGGAAGTAGCGTTCGAAAATCGTGGGAGGCTCAAACCGCCCCTGCAGCGAGGTCCGGACCTAAATTCCCTGAATCGAAGACTTTGCGCAAAAAAGTACGGGAGGGGGTATACCTGCGTGGTACCGCGCCGAACTTCCGCACCAATCCTCCGGCGCATAGAAGAGACTGAAAGAAGTATGAAGAAAAAGCAGCGCATCGGAATCCTCTTCGGCGGACGCTCCGGCGAGCACGAGGTCTCGCTCCTCTCCGCCGCATCGATCCTCAAGGCCATCGACAAGAAGAAGTACGACGTCGTCCCCATCGGTATCACCAAGCAGGGCCAGTGGGTCACGGCCTCCGACGCCCACGCCCTCCTCACCGGCAAACAGGCTCCCGAAAACCCGCGCCTCGCAGGCGACCCGGCGACCACCCCAACCGCCGCTGTCCTCAAACGCGGCGAGGCCATCATCATCCCGCCGGTCCCGGCCGAGTCGCTCCAGCCCCTGCAGCTCCGGGCCAGCCCCGAGCTCTCCCGGCCCGCGCTCGATCTCGACGTCATCTTCCCCGTCCTCCACGGAACCTTCGGCGAAGACGGAACCATTCAGGGTCTCTTCGAGCTCGCCGACATCGCCTACGTCGGCTCCGGCGTCCTCGGCTCCGCCGCCGGAATGGACAAGGCCGCAATGAAGAAGCTCTTCGCCGCCGCCGGGCTGCCGCAGACCCCCTGGATCTCACTCCTGCGCAGCGACTGGCGCGCCAACCCAAAAGCCTGCACGAAGAAGATTGAAGCCGCACTGAAATATCCGATCTTCGTAAAGCCCGCGAACCTCGGCTCCTCAGTCGGAATCAGCAAGGTCCACGATCGCTCCGAGCTCGCAGCCGCCATGGATGAAGCCGCCAGCTTCGACCGCAGGCTGGTGATCGAGCAGGGCGTCGGAGGAGCAGGCGCGAAGCCGCGCGAGCTCGAGGTCGCTGTTCTCGGCAACGACTCCCCCGAGGCAAGCGTCGTCGGTGAGATCGTCCCCGGAGCCGAGTTCTACGACTACGAAGCCAAATACCTCTCCGACGCCAGCGTGCCGATCATCCCAGCGAAGCTCACCGCCGCCGAGTCGAAGCAGATCCGCCAGATGGCCATCGAGGCCTTCAAGGCCTGCGACTGCGCCGGTCTCGCCCGCGTTGACTTCCTGATGGAGCCCGCAGCCAAAGGAAAGAAGGGAAAGAAGCCGCGTATCTTCCTCAACGAGATCAATACGCTTCCCGGCTTCACCAGCATCAGCATGTATCCCAAGCTCTGGGACGCAAGCGGCCTGCCCTACAAGCAGCTCATCGATCGCCTCATCCAGCTCGCCGTCGAACGCCACCGGGAGAAGCAGCAGACCCAGTTCTCCCGCAGCTAACCGGCGCGCCTGCATTGACTTCGCGACGGGGCCCCGGTAGAGTGGCGCTCGATGAAAAAAGCGCTCGCACTCGTGGTTTTATTCGCTGCGGCTACCCTCGCGTGGTCGCAGCAGCGTCCGGCCATCACCGGAATCGCCTTCGTTCGCGTCTACGCCAGCGACAGCACAGCCACCGCGAAGTTTTACGGCCAGACGCTCGGTTTTCATCCGGATAAGGCTGGCGAGATCACCCGCTACGCCGTCAACGACTCGCAGTGGATCGAGGTAACGCCGTTGCCTTCGCCCGCTCCGAATACGCGACTGGCTGCCGTCGGGTTCATGACGCGGGATGCGAAAGCACTTCAGAGCTATCTGAAAGCTCACTCAGTCGAGATCGTCGATCCCCTCAGCAAGGGTCGCTTCAGCGTGCGCGATCCCGAGGGCAACCTGATCATCTTCGTCCAGCAGGTGAAGGGGTCGGCAATCCCGGGCACGGTTCCTGCGACGGCCGTCTCGCGACGCATGATCCACGCCGGCTTCGTCGTAAAGGATCCGGCCACCGAAGACCGCTTCTATCGAGACATCCTCGGCTTCCGCCCCTACTGGCATGGCGGACGCAACGACTCCACGACCGACTGGGTGAGCGCGCAGGTTCCCGATGGGTCGGACTGGCTGGAGTACATGCTCAACATCAGTCCGAATGCCACGCTGAAACAAATTGGCGTATCGGATCACATGTCGCTCGGTGTAACCCACATGAGCGACGCCATCGCCGCTCTCGAGCGCAATCACTGCGAGGGTCCAAACTGCTCCTCCGCGAAGACCGGGCGCGACGGCAAGGTGCAGGTGAACCTCTATGATCCGGATCTGACTCGAGTAGAGATGATGGAGTTCGAGCCTGTGGCCAAGCCCTGCTGCTCGGAGTTCACCGCAAAACATCCCACAGAACAAGAAGCCCGCTAGGAGCATGGCATCGAGCGATCACGCCTTCGCGGAAGATCGCGATGAGCATGACTGAGGGAGTGCGGCTCTTACCTAACCTACGGTCGTCACAGCCGGAAGGATGTCCGCGACATCGACCCACTGGGTAGGATAGTCACCGGTATAGCAGGCGGTGCAGAAGTCGCCGGGCTCAAGGCCATGGAGCGGCTCGCCTGTTGTGCAGGAGTGGGTCAGACCGACCAGGGACAGATAGGCGAGCGAGTCTGCCTCGATATACTCGCAAATCTCTGCAACGGATTGGTTCGCTGCGATCAGGTCCTTCTTGCTCGGAGTATCCACACCATAAAAACACGGCGAGATCGTCGGTGGACACGAGATGCGCAGATGCACTTCCTTCGCCCCGGCTGCCCGAACCATGCGCACGATCTTGCGCGAGGTGGTTCCGCGAATGATCGAGTCGTCGATCAGGATGACGCGTTTTCCCTCAAGCAGCGAACGCACCGGATTGAGCTTCATGCGGACGCCGAAGTCGCGCACGCGCTGCTCCGGCTGGATGAACGTCCGCCCGACGTAATGGTTGCGGATGAGGCCGAGGTTGAACGGGATGCCCGATTCAGCGGCGTATCCGAGTGCGGCAGTAACGCCAGAGTCGGGCACAGGGACGACGAGGTCGGCGTCGACGTGGGATTCTCGGGCGAGCTGCCGGCCCATCTCCTCACGGCTCTTCTGGACCCAGCGGCCATAGATGCGTGAGTCCGGACGCGCGAAGTAGACGTGCTCGAAGATGCAGCTGGCCTGCGGCGTCTTGGTGTCGAAGTAGCGGCTGGTGACGCCATCTTCCGAGACCATGACGAGTTCGCCGGGCTTTACGTCGCGCTCGTACTTGGCATGTAGCAGGTCGAAGGCGCAGGTCTCCGAGGCGAAGACGAAGGTGTCGGGTGCGCCGTCGACGCCAGGGATGCGGCCCATCGAAAGCGGTCGGAAGCCATGCGGATCGCGTGCGGCGAAGATGCGGTTGCGCGTCATCATCACGATGGAGAAGGCTCCGTCGACCTGCGAGAGCGAGTCGGCGATGCAGTCGACCAGCGTCGATGCCTTCGAATGCGCGATGAGCTGGATGATGATCTCGGAGTCGGAGGTGGTCTGGAAGATGGCTCCGTCGCGCTCAAGCCGCTCACGTGAGTTGCCGAGATTGACGAGGTTTCCGTTGTGCGCGATGGCGATGAGGCCCTTGGTGCTTTCGACCGAGATGGGCTGCGCGTTCAGCAGCGCGGAGTCACCGGTGGTGGAGTAACGCGTGTGGCCGATGGCCATGTGGCCGGGAAGCTTGGCGAGAACCTCGTCGGTGAAGATCTCGGAGACCAGCCCCATGCCTTTGATGTCGTTGACGTTCTGACCGTCGGCGGAGGCGATGCCCGCGGACTCCTGTCCGCGATGCTGCAGCGAGTAGAGACCCCAGTAGGTCATGCGAGCGGCATCAGGATGGTTGTAGATGGCCATCACGCCGCACTCTTCGCGCAGCTTGTCGAACGGGGTCTCGTCGTCCTGCAGATCCTCGATCATGACTTCTTCATCGTTCAAAGCGGTGAATTCATTGTTCATGCCGTCACCACCTCTTCTGCAAGCTGGGCTTCGAGAGCGCCGGACCACGCCTGCTTCAGTTCACCTATCGTTGAGTTGATCAGCGTCTTGCCGTTGACCTCTATGGTGTAGTCGCCTGAAGTGACTTCGCCGATGGCGAAGGCCCAAACACTTCCAACTTCCTTCAACACTGTCTGAATCTCTTCAATCTTTACGGGATCGGCGGTCGCGATGACAGACGATCCAACCTCACTGAAGAGACGCTCAGAGAGCAGGAAGGGCTCATCGGACTCCATCTTCATGGAGACCTTCACACCAAGCTCGTTTGGAAAGCCGCTCTTGGCGAATGCAGTGGCGCAGCCACCGTCCGAGAGATCTGTAGCTGACTGGAGCAGCCCCTTCGCCGCGAGTGCTATCAGTGCCTTGTGGAGAGCTGCCTCCTCGTTGATATCCAGCGCTGGTGGAGCTCCCCAAAGCTCTCCCAGAACCGTCTTCGCGAAGTCGGTCGATCCCAGATCCTGCTTCGCGTTGCGGCCCTTGCCGCTCAGCGCGGAGATGAAGAGAACGGCGTCCCCGGACTTACGGAAGGAAGCCGGCACAGCCTTCGTCACATCATCAATAATTCCGACAATCCCAAGCACCGGGGTCGGATAAATCCCCACACCCTTGGTCTCGTTGTAGAGCGAGACGTTGCCGCCGGTGACCGGAGTTCCCAGCGCGTTACAGGCTTCGGCGATGCCATCGATGGCGGCGGAGAGCTGCGCCATGATCTCGGGCTTCTCAGGATTGCCGAAGTTCAGGCAGTTGGTCGCGGAGACAGGGGTCGCGCCGGTACAGGCAACCTTGCGAGCGGCTTCGGCGACGGCGTGCATCGCGCCAAGTTTGGGATCGAGATAAGTCCAGCGGCCGTTGCCTGCAAGAGCCATCGCGAGACCGCGCTCACGCGGAGCGTGCTTCTGTTCCCTGTCGTCGGTCGGAGAGAGCGAGGTCCCCTTCGCTCCCGTTCCCTTGATGCGCATGACTCCGGCTTCGCCGCCTGGGCCCTGGACGGTGTTGGTCTGGACCATCGAGTCGTACTGCTCGTAGACCCAGCGTTTGTCGCAGATGTTCGCGCTGGCCAGCAGCTTCTTGAGATCGGCGGTATAGTCGCGGGGCTTCTGCAGCTCTTCGAGAACGTGCGCCGGAGGATCGAGCGGGACCGGTGCCTTCCATGTGCCGACGGGACGGTGATACACGGGAGCGTCGTCGGTGAGCGACTGGTTCGGAATGTCCGCAACCAGAACGCCGCGCTGGGTGATGCGCATGTGCGGCTCGGCGGTGACCTCGCCCACGATGGAGGCGTCGAGGCCCCACTTCGAGAAGACGTCGAGAACTTCAACTGCTCGCTCTTTATCGGCAACCAGAAGCATGCGCTCCTGCGACTCCGACAGCATGATCTCGTAGCTGGTCATGCCGGTCTCGCGCTGCGGAACGCGATCGAGTTCCACGGTGAGGCCGAGGCCGCCGCGTGCTCCCATCTCGCAGGTCGAGCAGGTCAAACCCGCTGCGCCCATGTCCTGAATCCCGAGGACGGCGCCGGTGGCCATGGCTTCGAGGCAGGCTTCGAGGAGAAGCTTCTCCATGAAAGGGTCGCCCATCTGGACGTTCGGGCGCTTCTGCTCGGAGCCTTCGGTGAACTCTTCGGACGCCATCGTTGCGCCGTGGATGCCGTCGCGGCCGGTCTTCGCGCCGACGTAGATGACGGGATTGCCGATGCCGACGGCCTTGGCGTAGAAGATCTCGTCCTTCTTCACCAGGCCGAGAGCGAAGGCGTTCAGCAGCGGGTTGCCGGAGTAGCAGGGCTCAAAACGGGTCTCGCCGCCGAGGTTGGGGACGCCGAAGCAGTTTCCATATCCGGCGACGCCGTGAACGACGCCGGTGGCCACCTGATGATTCTTGCGCCGCAGAGCCTCGTCAGGCTCGGACTCATCGAGCGGGCCGAAGCGGAGGGAGTCCATGACTGCCAGAGGACGGGCGTTCATGGTGAAGATGTCTCTTAGAATTCCGCCGACGCCGGTCGCCGCGCCCTGGTAGGGCTCGATGTAGCTGGGGTGATTGTGCGACTCGATCTTGAAGGCGCAGGCCCAACCGTCGCCCACGTCGATAATGCCGGCGTTCTCGCCGGGTCCCTGAACCACGCTTCCGGGGCCGGTGGTGCGCTCCCCTTTTGTGGGCAGACGCTTCAGGTGGACGCGCGAAGATTTGTAGGAGCAGTGCTCCGACCACATGACCGAAAAAATCCCCAGCTCCGTAAGGCTGGGGGTTCGGCCAAGCGCCTCTTCGATTCGCTTGTACTCGTCCGGGGTGATGCTGTGCTGCTTTAACAGCTCCGGAGTGATGGTCGCTGGGGAGGGTACCGCTATGGGATGTTCCGCTTGCAGATTGGCCATGGCTCGCAAGGTTAATTGTACGTGACATGCGGGTCTCCTGTGGCCTGCGGAGACATTCCTGCACAGCTGGCGATAACGAAGCTGTCGCGTGCCTTCAACCGGTCATGACTACAGTTCTGCCATCCCGATCACTTCAGGAGGTTCTGAACCAGGCTTTTTCCGGTTTACGCGCCGGTGCTGCCGAACCCGCCAGCGCCCCGTGCTGCCTCGCCGAGCTCTGCAACTTCTTCAAAATCAGCTTCGATGCGCTGGACGATTCTGAGCTGGGCGATCCGATCGCCAGGCTTGACCTCGGCGGCGGCGGCTCCCAGATTCGTGATGACGATGCGGATCTCGCCCCGATATCCGGGATCGATGACGCCCGCCAGAGTGGTGATGCCCTTGAGCGCCAGCCCGGAGCGGTCTTCGACGAGCGCGCCGTGCGTGGAGGGAAACTCCATGGCGATGCCGGTGGAGACGGCTGCGGTCGCGCCAGGCTCGAGGATAAGGCCCTCGGAGGCGTAGAGGTCTGCCGCCAGATCGCCGTACTCTCCCACATGCGAGTAGCGCGGAAGCCGCGCCTGTTCCACTAACTTCTTCACCCTGATCCGTACGGCCGAACTCATCCTGAAAGGTCCCTCATTCCACAACGATCTTTCAGCGATGATCGCCGGGGGCCTCATGAAAAAGCAAATATGGGACTAAAGAAGAGGAGGAAGCTAGAATCAAAGCACGATGCTGCAACGCCTCTGGACGTGGATGAAAGCGGAAGATTCACGCGCAGAGGGCGATCCCCGGGCACCGTGGCGTCTCTTCTGGGTCGCCTTTGCGATACGCGTGCTTTACATGACGCTGGCGCACAGCTATCGGATCCGGCCTTTTGTCGATCACTTTCAGTTCGGTTGGGAGGCCGGGCGCATTGCGCGCTCCCTTGCCACCGGTCATGGCTACGCCAACCCGTTTGCCCCAACCTTTATGGGCCCGACCGGTCCCACGGCATGGGTTCCTCCCGCATACCCCATGCTGATCGCAGGAGTCTTCAAGCTCTTTGGGGTCTACACGAATGCCTCGGCGTGGATCCTGCTCTTCATCAACTGCGTTCTGTCGGGATTCACGGCCATGGCTGTCTGGGAGATCGCCTGCCGTTGCTACTCCCGCGCCAACGCCGTCTGGTCAGGCTGGCTTTGGGCGCTCTACCCCGCAGCCATGCAGTATGCGGTCCGTTGGATCTGGGAGATGACGCTGACGACGTTTCTCTTCAGCTTCGTCCTGGTCCTGGCGCTGCGCATGCGGAATATCAACGTAAATCCTGCCACGGGCGAAGCCTCGTCCCATACCAGCCAGACGCGCCAGTGGCTGCTGTTCGGCCTTGTGTGGGGTGTCATTGCCCTATCGACCTCCACGCTGCTGCTCTTTCTTCCTATCTGCGGGCTCTGGATTCTGATCGGCACCTGGAATCGTCCTCATGCACTGCGGAACGCCGTCCTTGCCGGGATCGTCTTTATTCTCTGCCTGACCCCCTGGGAGATCCGCACCTATCGCGTCTTCCATGCCTTCGTGCCTATCCGCGGCAATCTCGGGGTCGAGACGTACCTTGGGAATGGTCCCGGCTCCAATGGCTGGGTCATGGTCTATGACCATCCCAATATGGCGACCAATCAGCTTCAGCTTTACAGGGAGATGGGCGAGGTCCGGTATGCGAAGATGCGAGGCGACCTGGCGAGGGACTATATGCGCGCGCACCCCCGGCACTTCCTCGCCAACACGATTAAGCGCTTTTATTTCTTCTGGATCAGCGTGCCCTCGGACGCTCCCTGGGCGCTTGAGCTTCCCCGGGTAATCAGTTACAGCTTCATCAGCCTGGCGGGACTCCTCGGCCTGGGGCTGGCGCTTTATCACTCGGTTCCGGCTGCCGGGCTCTTCGCCTGGATCTTCGTCCTTCTGCCGCTGCCCTACTACACGGTCTTCGTGCAGGCACGTTTTCGGCATCCTCTGGAGCCTGTCATCACCATCCTGGCGGTCTATCTCTTCCAGTCGGCCAGACCGCGCCTGTCCCGGTCCCGGACCGCTTAGACTGGCCCAGAAAGCGTGTCTGACCCTTGAGGGTATCGGCGCGAAGCCGATAATGGTACACTAGAAACTGATCGTCGAATCCGATCTGGTTCTTGCTTGTTCTGGTTACCCTCTACTCGCAAACAATCCACTTTGAGTTCAGCGGTACATTTCATGCAGCACAAGGAACGAGTTATGGAACAGGGAATTGTTAAATGGTTTAACGACGCAAAGGGTTTCGGCTTTCTGAGCCGCGCCAACGGCGAGGATGTATTCGTGCATCACTCCGCTATCCAGAGCAACGGCTTCCGTTCGCTCCAGGAAGGCCAGAGCGTCCAGTTCAACGTCGTCAAGGGCCCCAAGGGCTGGCAGGCAGAGAACGTTCAGGCTCTCTAATCCTGAGATAAGAATCATGGAAGGGGCGGTCCTGAGGGCCGTCCCTTTTTGGTCTTCCGAAGAGATTGCATCTTAATAAGTTCTGATTGCAGATCGCCTCGCGTCGTTCGCCAGCACCCCTATGTCGCAACCAGAATTCCCCGGAGGATTCACAATGTCCACTCCACCCCATGGAAAGTACCAGCTCCGCTCTCTTCACGAGGAGATCGGTCTCTTCGATCGCAAGCTGGCCCATCTGCTCAAATACGAAAGCTTTCCTTCGGAGGCAGAGCGTGAGGCTGCCGCCGGCAAGCTCAATTCCAAGCGCAATCTGCTGGTAAAAAGTGCGCTTCAAATGGCCAAGGATGGCGTCGAGTTCAGTCCGTCCGAGGTTCCTTCTTCACTCAGACCGGTTGGAGAACAAAGCACCGATCCCGTCCCTTCGTCTGCCGAGCCTTCTTCCGAGGTCCAGCAGCTCGTCCCAGCTGGCAAAACGCAGGATGCGCAGGGTCAGCCTTCCCCATACGCCGGAACCTCGTTGGATTGCCGGCTGGAAGTACAAGCCTACAAACGCACCAAGGCCAAGAAGCAAGCCTAAGTCACCGTCGTTTCAGGATCATTTCTGCAGCCTGGTTAAATTGGACTGGATTGCATTCTCGCAACATTCATCGCGACTGGATTGCGAGATTGAGGCGCCGGTGATGGTGTCCAATTCGGACACCATCACCGAGATCGCCAAGCAGGAACGAAAAGTATCAGCTCCTCCAAGTTCTCCTTAAACTAAGCGATTTAACTGAGCCCGTAGGTTTCATTCGAATCGTCCGAGTTGGAAGTAGTAATACGTTCCCGAAGGACTAAAGCCGTTCGATCAAGAGTCCTTGTTGGGCGACAGGATTTTGCGCCTGATTGGTCGGCCCTCCCAACCAAGCAGAACCCCCTTTTGTTTCCCCGTAGTCTTCTCCAGGGCCCTTCGCATTTTCAGCGTTGTACTCCGGTGGGTCTTCGATTGTGTTTTGGGCGGTAGGTTTCTCAGCGTTTTCGGGCATGACGAATCCCCACGGTTGCGTCAGTTTTAGCAACGATGCAGGCGGAGGAAGGGGAATCGACGATCATGACATCCGGGTGTCGTTACCCGGAATTGGTTGGGTGTAGGAACCAGCACCCCACCCCTTTCTTGTGGCGTCAAGAAAGCGGATCTCCTCCCGTAAACCCCAAACGTAAATCTTCCTTTATTGAAGTGCACGCAACTCGACCATCAGCCTGCAAATCGCTCAAATGCGCCTGAATAGGCGGCTTGATACATCACTATTTTGTAGTGGTGCAAATCACTGATGTCTTAGTACAAAACAGCGATGTAATTGACAGCTGCAGTTGCCCCTGTGCTAAGCAAGGCCGGTGGATTCCGCCTGCTCTTGAGCGTGATAGCTCGAGCGTACCAGCGGGCCCGACTCTACGTGCCGGAAGCCCATGGCCAAGGCCTCGTGTTTGAGGAAGGCAAACTCGTCCGGCGTGTAGTAACGCGTCATCGGGAGGTGGTCCCGCGAGGGCCGGAGATACTGCCCGATGGTGAGGATGTCGACGCGGCGGTCCGCCAGGTCGCGGAAGACCGCAAGCAGCTCGTGCATCTCCTCGCCCATGCCGACGATAATGCCGGTCTTGGTGACAATCTCCTCACCGCTCTCGGCTGCAATCTCTTTCGCGTGTTCGAGGAATCGCAGCGAGCGTTCATAGCGCCCGCCTGACTTCGCTACGCGATACAGCCGGGGCACGGTCTCGATATTGTGGTTCAGAATCTCCGGACGCGCCGCTACAACCAGCCGCAGAGAGGCTTCGTTACCCTGAAAATCGGGGGTAAGAATCTCGACACGGCAGCCGGGAGCCTGTAGCCGAATCTCTTCGACCACTTTTACGAACGCCTGCGCCGCGCCCACGTTATCGTCGTCGCGGTTCACGCTGGTGATCACAGCGTGATTCAGGCCAAGCTGCGCGACTGCATAGGCGACTCGACGCGGCTCGTCGAGGTCGATGGGTTCGGGCCGACCCTTCGGAACCGCGCAGAACCCGCAGCGGCGCGTGCACAGGTTGCCCAGCATCATGAACGTCGCGGCCTTCTGATTCCAGCACTCGCCGATGTTGGGGCAGTGTGCGCTCTCGCAGACGGTGTGAAGATTCAGATCGCGCGCCATCTTCTTCAGATTGTGAAAGGTCTCCCCCATGGGAGCCTTCGCCTTCAGCCACGCCGGCTTGGGCGCGGGCTTCTTCGGCGTCAGTTCAATCTGGACCAGCTCGGAGACAGGCGTCATCGCTTCTTTAGTGTATCAACTAGCTGGTTGTCAGTTCTTTCTCCGCCTCGAGCCGCGCCTTCCTGAGCGCCTCCACCGGGTCCCCTTCGGGATAGAACTCCATCGCGATCATGCCCTTGTAGTTCAAGGCCTTCAGCTTCCTGTAAATGTTGGCGTAGGCCATCTCGCCGGTGCCGGGATCGCTTCGCTTGGGCACATCGGCCACATGCACCAGCGCCACCTGGTCGAACACCTTTTCAAGCTTCTCAATCACATTCCCGCGCGTGCGCTGCTCGTGGTAGAAGTCGTAGAGCACTCGGATCCGCGAACTCCCTACGGCACGGGTAATCGTTGCCGCCGCCTCCACTCCATCCATCCAGTAGGTGGGGTTTTCGAGATGATCGATCGGTTCCAGCAACGCCTCCATTCCTTCGGCTTCCAGCACCTCGGCCACGCGCTTCAAGGTGGCAATCGAAGCTGCTCGCTGTCCCTCGTCTCCCACTGCAGGCAGTATCTTGCCCGACATCAGAATCAGCCGCGTGCATTTCACCTGTTTCGCAGCGACGATCAGTTTTTTAAGCTCCGCGATGTAAGCGTCCCCGCTCGCGGGATCGGCAAAGCCCAGCTTCATTCCCGTTGTCGCATCGACCGTGATTCCGAGAGCTGCCATCTTCGCCATATAGCGTTCGCGATCCGCATCCGTCCATTGCCAGAACTCGCCGATCAACTCGACGTTCCGGTAGCCCGCTTTCGCCACGGTCTCAAGATTCTGCTCGAAGCTGGCGCGTTTCCGCAGGACCCAGATCATCACCGAGAAGCGTTGCGTTAAATTGCTGGAGACCTGAGCCTGACTGTTAGAAGGCTGCGCCAGCCCCTCAGCTGATGCAAGCGGTATAAAGAGCGTGGACGAAACCAGTCTTCCGAATACTCTGCGATTCATGATTCAGCTTTCCTCCGGGCGTACCCAGCCTAATCGAAGATCACAGTCTTGTTGAGATAAGAGAGAATTCTTCGGTCCAGATGCCAGCGCACGGCCCGCGAAAGTACCAAGCGCTCGAGATCGCGCCCGCGGGCGATGAGGTCCGGCACCTGGTCGCGATGAGAGATGCGGGCGACATCCTGCTCGATAATCGGGCCGTCGTCGAGCTCAGCGGTGACGTAGTGGCTCGTCGCTCCGATCAACTTCACCCCGCGACGAAAGGCGGCGTGATAAGGCCGCGCTCCGACGAACGCAGGAAGAAAGGAGTGATGCACATTGATGATGCCGAATGGATAGCGCTCGACGAAGTCTGGGGTCAGAATCTGCATGTAGCGAGCCAGCACGATCAATTCGACACCGGCTTGCTCCAGCAGGCGCATCTGCCTCGCTTCCGCCTCCGCGCGATTCGCCGCGGTGAACTCGATGACATGGAAGTCAATTCCGTAAAAGCGCGCCAGCGACTCGCCCTCGGTGTGATTGCTGATGATCAACGGGATGTCGCATGCAAACTCGCCAAGCTGGTGACGATGCAAAAGATCCGCCAGGCAATGCAGATGCTGGGAGACGAAGATGGCAATGCGTGGACGCTCCGTGGTCAACCTGAGCTGCCACGCCATGTGGAAGCGTTCGGCAATCGATTGGAAGGAATTACGAAAACCGGGGAGATCGAAATCTTCCAGGAGCCACTCCACACGCATGAAAAAGAGGCCTTCTTCGTGGTCCTGGTGCTGGTCGGCATGGATGATGTTTGCGCCGAAGCGATAGAGTTCGCCCGAGACAGTAGCGACCAGGCCCCTTTGGTCTGGACAGGTAATCAACAAAACTGCGGTTTCGGTCATGGTTTCGTTCTCAATCGTCAAGGTAGTTGTACACGCCGAGAACTAAAAAGCTATCTCAATCTGTCGCGAACGGAGCTCCGCACGAGATAAAGAAAAAAGACCAACACCAGCAAAGCGCGAATGAGAAAGAATCCCGCCTTCGTCTTCTCGAAAAAGAAGAAGTCGCCCGAGCTGAGCAGAAGCGTCCCCGCCGTCACGATCGCCCATCCCCACTTCTTCAGCCGCAGCAGGCCGAAGATGCCCACCGCGAGCAACGTGCAGATGCCGAGTACGCTGTACTTCGCAGCGTTGGTTCCAAAGGCTCCGCGTAGCGCGGCAAAGGCGTTCAGGACGGTCATAAAAATCATGAACATCGAGATACCTGCGATACCGGGCAACATGCCACCGGCGCGTGCCTCCAGCCGCCTGATCTCCCTGGCCCTTTGTTCGTCGATCTGGTTTTCGTCGCTCATAAAGTGTGCAGGTATGCCAACAGGTCGTCGAGATCCTGCTGATCGATGACGTTAGCCTGCGCGGGCATCATATTCCTTCCACGAAGAATCGTCGCCGAGACTCGCTCATCGGTCGCCGCGGCGCCGCTGGGCAGATACTGCTTCTTGAAGATGCCGCGCATGGCTGGCCCGGTCAGCGGACCGTTGGTACGGTCGCTATGGCAGACCAGGCAGTGAGCCTGGTATACCCCATGCCCCCGCACCTGTTGCGGATTCAACTGCGCCAGAGGAGTGGGCGGAGGAATGGACTTGCAGCCGGTCAGCGTACCCGCCAGCATCAACAGAAAACAGATTCGCTTCATTGCTTCTATTCTCTCACTCTAGCCTCGGACGGACTGCACCAACAGCAGCGTCGCGATTCCCATGAGCCCCAGATAGACATAGCGAAGAAAACTGTCGCCATGCAGGCGATGATTCACCACCCTGCCCAGCCAGATGGCAGGCCACAGAATAGGAAGGCACAAAAGAAAGTAATGCGTAACCATGCGGGTCCACAGGCCGGAGGCCCAGTAGCCGGCCATTCCGACGAGGCTCGCGGGTAGAAAATATCCTTGCAGCGTCGCACGAAAATGCTGCGCCGACCAGCGCCGCATGGCTCCATAAATGACCAGCGGCGGTCCGTTCATTCCATAAGCTCCGCCCAATACACCGGCACAGATTCCACAACCGACCAGCCAGCCGGGATCGTCAGTCTTCAGCTCCGGAGGCCTGCGGCCGATCAGCGAATACAGCGAAAAAGCCAGGATGACAATCGCCAGCGCCACCTTTACGGCCCGCTGGTGCGTGCTGGTCAAAAGCAGCAATCCAATCGGAATGCCGAGCAGGGTGGAACCGAAGAGCCATCCGGTACTGCGAAGGTGGATCTTGCGCCAGTCCTGCACAACCACGACTGCCGCAATCGTGATGGAGACCAGCACTGCCAGGGGGGCCGCCACCTTGATAGGAAGATAAAGCGCGAGCAGGGGGACTGCCACCAGGGCCTCCCCAAACCCAAATGCCGAACGGATGAAGGTAGCGAAAAAGATAATTCCGAGGATCTCGACTGTCGTTCCGCTCATGCTTCGCAGTTCCAGCAGCGGATCGGGCACAGGGTCCAAAAACTGATTTTCATCTATCTATTTTAAACCCTGCAAGGGCCTAATAATTGATTCTGTTTCAATTACTTACATCAATACTCTCCCCTTCAATCCGCTGCCTCGATCAAGTCGACGATCTTGTCCATGGCGATACGATCGGCGCTCGATCCCGGCGTATGCGGGCTCACCATAATCGAAAAGATCACCGTCTTTCCGCTGGCGCAGTCGACATACCCGCTCAACGCCCGCGCCTCGCTCAGTGTTCCTGTTTTGGCGAAGACATGATCCTTCAGCGGCGCTTTGCCGAACCGCTCCACCAGCGAGCCGTCCTCGCCGCCCACCGGCAGGGTTCGCTTCCAATCCGCAAACCAGGGTTGCGTGCTCGCGAACTGCAGCAGCCGCGCCGTTGCCCGTGGAGCCACAAGGTCATGCCCGCTCAGCCCGGAGCCATCGAAGAAGACAAAATCGTCAGGGTCAAGTCCCGCTCGGCCCGTCAAAAATCCCCGCACCGTTCGCACTCCACTTACGGTCGAGCCATCATTCAGCACAGCAGCCCCCACGTTGTGCAGAAACATCTCTGCGTGGAGGTTCTGACTCACTTTATTCGTAACCACCATGTCCTCGATCAGAGGAGGCGATGTGTGCTGAGCCAGAGCCGTCTCGGTAATGCCCCCGCAGTTGTTCACACATCCAGGCGGTGCAGTCATCGGAGAATACGTCCTGGTCCAGTCGATTGCCAGAAGCGGCTCGTGCGAGGCCTGGAGGAATCCCCTTGCATCATTCGAGATGCGATGTTTTCCGCGTGCCTCCCCAGTCACCAGGATTCCGCGCGCCTCCAGCATTGTCTTCAACGCCGACGCTGCATACTCAGCCGGATCATGAATGGCGATCTGCTCTTCGTCCGGATGCGCCTCCACCGCAATCGAGCCGTAGATGCGAAGCACCTTCGATCCCATGGCACGTTCTATCTGTACATGAGTTCCACTCTTCGCCGGGCCGGTGGTCAAGGAAGTCGCATCCACGGTGTAGTAAGGAGCGATAGGGTCGATCATCACTGCGGCCGGCTTCCCGGGCTCATCCCCGGGCGTAACGGTCAATTTGAGCTGGTTGTCGTTGATCGTCAGCGCGGAGACGGGTGCGCCGTATCCCCAGACCGAATCATCGATCGACCAGTCCTGTGGGTAAGGCTCCCATGGATAGAGCGTGTCGTCTCCAACGACATCTCCATTCACGACCTTCAGACCTGTCTTCGCAATCTGATCCGCCAGCTCCTCAAGGTTGCGAAGCGCGGGTGGCCCCGGCGGTGGCTGCTGGCCCGGTGCGACCTGCGGACGAAGAGCCGGAGGAACATAGGGAATCTCGCGCCCCGAGAGATTTGCGTCGCCTGCCCCGACTAACACCACATCGCCCGCAAGCTTTCCTGGCGAGCTGAACGTTCCTCTCGCGACCACCTTCGTCTGGAACGTCGTCTGCGCACCCAAGAGCGCCAGAGCCGTCGCCGTGGTGAACATCTTCGTATTACTTGCCGGCTGAAAGAGCTGGCCTTCGTTCAGCGAGTAGATGGGAGATCCATCCATCGCCGTCACCTTGATCCCCCAATGTGCCCGTGCGACTGCGGGCTCGGCCAGCACAGCCTCGATCTCACGCGCCAGCTTCGAGTCTTCCTTCTCTCGTCCCACCTTAGATGGAACCTCTGCCTTCGTCTTGTGCTTTTGCGCCAGGCCGCTGCTCGGAGACACGAGCGCGAGAGCCGCCAGAACCGCCACACCCCATGCTGTCTTCATATGGGCGAAGTCTAGCATTCCTCATGCTGTTCCCAGCCTCTTTCCTGTCTCGGGCGTCATCCCTCTAGAATCGCTCCATGGCCTTCGCACCACGACCGCTCTATGACTGGAAGTTACGCACCCGCGCTCTTGCGCTTGGGCGGCGCACCTTCATCATGGGCATCCTGAACGTCACGCCGGATTCTTTTTCAGACGGAGGCCACTTCTTCACCCCGGAGCAAGCTCCCCAGCGAGCACTTGACCATGCGATAACCATGCTGGACCAGGGAGCTGACCTTATCGATCTGGGAGGCGAATCCACAAGGCCGGGCTCGACCAGGCTGTCGCCGGACGAAGAGCAGTCCCGCGTTCTCCCGGTCCTCTCTGCCATTCTTCAGGAGCGACCTTCGACAATCATCTCCATCGATACCTTCCATGCCTCGACCGCAGGCTACGCCATCGACGCCGGTGCCGAAGTCGTCAACGACGTGAGCGGACATCTCTGGGATGCGGCCATGTCATCCACCTGCGCCCGTTTCGCCTGCGGCGCCGTCCTGATGCACGCACGAGGCACCCCTTCTGAGTGGCGTTCCCTGCCTCCTCTCGCCGACAACGAGGTTGTGCCTCTCATCCTCACGGAGCTTCATGCCCGCGTCGGTGCGGCGGAAGCGTCTGGCATCCTTCGCGATCGCATTGTCATCGACCCCGGATTTGGCTTCGGAAAGCGGCTGGAAGAAAACTACCCCATCCTCGCAGGCCTTGGAGCCTTCCATCGCCTGCGGTTGCCGATCATGGCTGGAGTCTCACGCAAGAGCTTCCTAGCCCGTACTCTTTCGCAGACACCTTCTCTCACCGCGATTTATCGAGGAACTACCCCGCCTGCGAACGCTCGCATTAATGCAACCACTGCCGCGAACGTGGCGGCTATCTTCGCCGGAGCTCATATCCTTCGAGTCCACGATGTGCAGGCTGCCGTGGAAGCTGCCGCCATCACCGACCGTCTTCTTCGCGATCGCCAGTAATCTCAAGGCTGTGAATAATACCCCTGCAGCGTCCGGGCCGTGAGACCCGGCGTGGCCACATGGACATCGACAGAATGGTATTCATCGCGATGCTCGGCCGGAGGTGGATCGTACGTGATCTCGTAGTACGCGGTTGTGTCCACCAGGCAGTGAGCCAGCAGCCCGGTCAGGTCGTTAGAGTTCATCACCAGCCCGCCTGTATGCGCGGCGAACACCTGCAAACCCAGATTTCCCAACACCGCATCCCGGGGCTTCGACAGGCCTTTTATGAAGCTCTCGTAGTACAAGTTGCGGAAGACAGGCTCATCCGCGCCCAGCGGATCGAGCGCGTAGAGCGTAACGCGATTCTGGCGAAGATCCGTAGACAACTGCACAACGCCCGTATAGATCCGCTGCTGTTGCTTGTCGGTCAGCTGGACATTCGGCCCGCTGAGAAGGGGCCAGCCCGGCGAGACCCACAGAATCAACTTGCGGCCCGGCTTACTGCCCTCTCGCGCCGCCAATTGATGTAAGGCATTCAGCGAGAGATTCATCCGCTCGTCGGCACCATAGAATCCCGTCGAACGCCGAATGGTCCGCAGTCGGACCGTATATTGGTCCAGAGCAGCACTGAGCGCATTGCCGTCTGTGGAAGAGCTCTGCTGGATTTGCGTATCGGTATCCGTCAAAAATGCCAGCGTTGTGGGATAAGGCAAATGCTCCCCATGAGATCGCAGGAACTTCTCGATCTGATCCCGCTCCGTCGCTACGGTGCTATAGGTGGCATTTACGGCATCGATAACCAGCAGAATTTCGACTGGTCCCTGATCGCCTCCGAGCGCCGTAAAGGAGGTCATCTTCTGCGTTGCCTTATTGTCGAAGACCTCGAAGTCCTTCTCCTGAAGTCCACGGACGGGCGCTCCCGATCTCGGCGTGACCACGACATCGAGCGTGATTGCCTTTGAAGGCTCCGCCTTGGAATCGACCTGTTGTGCCTGGATTGGCTGTTGTGCCTGAATTGCCGCGGAAGAGAGAACCATCAGGGACGAGGACAGAGTAACGACGCCGAGCCAGTTTGCCACGAACATAATCACCTCTTGCCAGACGCACGGGGCGTCTTCTACGGACTGATGTTCGACCACTAAGAGTTAGACGAAACGAAAGCTTCACAGGACTCTTATCTTCCGGTACTGGAAGTCCTTACGGCGATGGACTAGATTGGCTTCCATGTCCATCTCACGCAGGCGCCTGCTCGCTGACTCCGCCCTCCTCGCGAGCGCCTCCCTCTTGCCCAGCCCTTTGACTGCCATGCAGACTGGTGCCCCACAAGGAGCACCGGACGCTTATGCCACTCCAAAGCCCGATCTCAACGGTCCGGTACAGCCCACGTGGGAGTCCCTGCGCGACACCTACACGGTTCCGACCTGGTTCAATCAGGCAAAGTTCGGGATCTTCATTCACTGGGGCCTCTATTCCATTCCTGCTCATAGCAGCGAATGGTACGAGCGGCATATGTACAAGGACGCCGATGGCATCAAGTGGCATGCCGAGCACTACGGCCCGCAGGATAAATTCGGGTACAAGGACTTCATCCCGCTCTTCAAGCCCGAAAAGTATCACGCCGAGGAGTGGATCGCCCTCTTCCAGCGTGCGGGCGCTCGCTATGTTGTGCCGGTGGCCGAACACCACGACGGCTTCCCCATGTACCGCTCCGAGCTGACGCCCTGGTGCGCCGGCCGCATGGGTCCGAAGCGTGACCTGACAGGCGAGCTGGCAGCAGCGGCGCGTAGACAGAACTTCATCTTCGGGCTCTCTTGCCACAGAATGGAGCACGCCTACTTTGCCTATCCAGCCAAAGGACTCGCCAACGATCAATTCGATCCGAAATATGCCGGCTTCTACGGTCCTCCAATCGACCAGGAGTTCAACAGCGGAAAGAATTCGAAGCCATTTCAACTCGACTGGCTGGCGCGCGTACAGGAGCTCGTCGACAAGTTCTCCCCGCAGATTCTCTACTTCGACAACGGCGTCAACCCGCGGGCTTACGACGAGGTGAAGCTGCGAGCCGCTGCCTACCTGTACAACCGTGCCCGTGAACGCGGCTACCAGACAACGCTCGCCACCAAGGACGATGCCTACCTCTACGCCACCGTGCAGGACTTCGAAGGCTCGCACCATGCGCCGAAGCTACCCTTCGCGGGAGCCTGGCAATGCGACACCCCCATCGGCAACTCATGGGGCTATATCGAAGGACTGAAGGTCGCAAGCGGCCACTCGCTGATCCACCAGATGATGGCCGTGGCCAGCTGCGGCGGCAACCTGCTGCTCAATATCTCCCCTAAGGGCGATGGTTCCATCCCCGACGACCAGCAGGCATCGCTGCATATGCTCGGCGACTGGTTGCAGGAAAACGGCGAGGCCATCTACGGAAGCCGGGCATGGATCACCCCAGGTGAAGGTCCCGGCATTCCGACCGTCCCGAATGGCGACTGGAAAGGCCGCTCCACCGCTATCCTCGACTGGCCCAGTGTCAAGGCGGCAGAACAAAAACTCTATACTGAAGCTGATTTCCGTTTCACAACGAAGGAAGGAAAGCTCTACGCGATCGGCTACCGATATCCTTCCGCCGAGGCGACGATCAAATCGCTCTCCAACTCAAAAGCGAAGGTGGAGCGGGTCTCGCTGGTGGGCAGGCAGGTGAAACCTGTGAAGTTCAAGCAGACATCGGACGGGCTGGTGTGCACGCTGCCCGATCGAACAGCACCGTCGGACCAGCCTTATGCCCTGCGGATCGAGGGAACGATGTCGTTAGGACTTTGAGAATCTCACGAGAGCCGCTTCGTCGCCGTAGATCACCTCCAGAAGCTCAGCGGCGAGTTTGTGCAGCGGGCGCAGCAAGGGATTGGCCCCTAATTTGATACCGACCATCACCATCTTCAGCGTCTTCTCATAGAGCACCCTGGTGCGCTTCTGCCCTGCGCTGCGGTCGTAGACCCAGAAGAGAATCAATCCCATCTGGTACATCCACAGCAGGCGCGGCAGGTAAGGAGTGAGATTGGACGGCAGCTTGACGCCCGAGGTGGCCACGGCTTTCTCAAAAAAACTAAGATCCTGCTGACGGATGGCTGCCGTCTCCTTGCTGAAGGGGGAGAGAGGATGTTCCGGGTCCGCATGCGCCGAGAGCGCCCCAAGCAGCTTGCGGTTGGGAGCGAAGACCTCGAACTTGGTAGAGATAATCGCCTGCAGCAGAGAATCAAGGTTCTTGCTCTTCCCCATCTGGGCCTCGATCAGCGGCAGCATCTCAGATTGCGAACGCTCATAGAAGGCCATAACGATGGCCTCCTTGGACTCGAAGTAGTAGTAAGCCGCGCCAATCGCAACCCCGGAAGCTGTGGCAATCTCGCGCATCGTCGCACGCTCGAAACCGCGCTCACGGAAGATCTCGAGCGCGGAATCAAGGATACGGGTTCGTGTCTCTTCAGACTTCTTTGTCTTCATGCTTATGGGTTCATACTAACTCTGAGGAGCGGGCCAGCCGGGGCCGGCCACCTCGTCTCCACACGGCTAGAACGAGCAGGTCGAAGGTAAAGATAGTGCCGAGGAGCATGGCACCGAACCCCAGCCTGATCAACACCTCGTCAATCATCTGTCTCGTCGTTGCGACATAGTTATTGGTCAAAAGCGTGAGAGCGAGATAACCGGCCGCGACCGTCAGCAGCCCAATAATCAGGCGGCGATTTATGGGATCGGCGTCTTCGCTGCGTCGCTGCGTTCCAGCGGCAGCGCCTAAACGATACAACATGCGTGTCAGCAGGAGAGTCATTGCCATCAGAAGCAGCGGATACACCCAGTAGTAGATCGCTGGATTGCCTTTCATGATGCCCTTCCTTTCTGCCCTTCTTGCGGGCATTCCTGTTCAAGCTGCCTGCGGAGGGTGAGGAATTGCCGTCTGGACCAAACGGTGCCGCATCTTCGCGAAGACAAGAATGTTGAAGAAGTGCATACCGCCCAGGAGGAGGAGGACGACGCCGATCTTTTTGCTCTCCAGCTCGATCGCCTCCCTAAGGGTGAACAGCGGAGCCTGGGTGGTCAAAGCCAGCGCAATATATCCGACGTTAATGAGGTAGAAGCCTACGACGAGCAGGTGATTCACAGAGTCGGCCAGGTCTGTATTTCCGTGAAAGGCGTCGACGAGAAAGACCCTTCCATTCTTATGGAGCGTCCGGGCGACCCAAACCGTAAGAGCGATGCTGATCGCGAGATAGATGAAGTAGCATGCCGCAACGTTCATTGCCGTACCTCTCTTTCTTTTTTTGAACACATTCAAAATAATTTACATGTATAGAGATACTTCAGAATCGGACGCGGTTGCAAACTATTTTGAACATGTTCATAAATATTTGCTTTTGACCCTGCAAACTACTCGTGGTTTCCACAGATAAGCCTGAGACGATTTTGTCCGGAGTGCTATTCTGTGGCGAAGGAAAGACGAAATGTTGAATATCCTCCTCGCCTGCCAGATCGTGACCTTTCTCGTTGTGCTGGTTCTGCTTCTGCGCAGGCAGGCTCCGGCCTCCGAAGATCCACGGATAGCCCAGCTTCCCGATCAGCTGACCCGGATCGACGCCCGCAGCCAGGCGCTGGACGAACACATTCGCGCCTCGCTGTCGCAGATGCGGAACGACATCGCCTCCGAAGCGCAACGCACCCGCGAGGCAAGCGCCACCGACTTCGGCGCCTTGCGCGGCGAGGTAACGCGCAATATCGCCGAGTTGAGCAAGCTGCTGCAGACTGGGCTGGGCGAGTTCCGCGCCGATAACAAGAGCTCCGACGATCTGCTGCGCAAGGCCGTGCTGGATCAGATGCAGGCACTCTCGCAGCGCGTAAACGCCTTTACCGCCGAAACCAGTCAACAGCACACGGAGCTGCGCGAGACGCTGAACAAGAAACTGAACGACCTGATGCAGAGCAACACGGCGCTCCAGAACCAGCTTCGCGAAGCAGTCGAGCAGCGCCTGAACAAGCTCAACGAGGACAACTCCAAAGAACTGGAGAAGATGCGTCAGACCGTCGATGAAAAGCTCAACGACACACTGCAGACGCGGCTGACCGAGAGTTTTGGGCAGGTGACCGACCAGCTCAACAAGGTACATAGCGGTCTGGGTGAGATGACCAAGCTCTCGGACGGTGTCAACGACCTGAGCCGCATCTTCACCAACGTAAAGTCGCGCGGAGGCTTCGCCGAGGTTCAGCTTGGTATGTTGCTCGAGCAGATGCTCGCCCCATCCCAATTTGTCCGCAACGCCAGGGTGAAGGAGGGATCGCTCGAAGCCGTGGAATTCGCAGTCCGCTTCCCCGGCCAATCCGGCGAAACGCTGCTGCCGATCGACGCTAAGTTTCCCCGTGAGGACTGGGAGCGTCTCGAAGCCGCGTACGAGAGCAACATCCCCGAACAGATTGCAGCCGCCGGTAAGGCGTTCGAAGCGGCAATCCGCACCGAGGGCGATCGCATCTGCTCCAAGTACATCAATCCGCCGCGAACAACTCCCCACGCCATCATGTTTTTACCCACTGAGGGCCTTTACGCAGAAGTGATGCGCCGGGACGCGTTGCAGGCCGAAGTCCAGTCGAAGTGCCGCGTCACCATCGCCGGCCCCAGTACTCTGTCCGCGATCCTGACCAGCTTCCAAATGGGTTTCCACATGCTCGCCATCCAGGAGAAGGGCGACGAGGTCTGGCGTGTTCTCGAAGGCACAAAGAAGGAGTTCGGCAACTTCGAGATCCTGATGACCAAGATGGAGTCTCAGGTGGGAACGGTACAAAACACCATTCAGAAACTTGGTGTGCGAACCCGTGCCATCAACAAGACACTTCGCGAGGTCGCCGAGACAGATAAATCGCTCCCCGGCGCGCAGCTGATCGACTTCGACCAGGCTGCCGGGATCACCACCTTCCTTGCAGCCTCCGGCGAGGAGGATTGACAATCCTTTCGCGCTCTGATTTTCCTGCAGCCCGGTTTGCTTTACACTCTCCTAGGCCCTCAGTATGCTTGAGATTGGCCTGCGCCGGGATGAACGTCCGCGCATCGCAACGGTTTTGACCTTAAGAGATATACAGGAGAACGACATGGCAGCAGTTGATGAAAAGGTAAAGCAGATTATTGTCGAGCAGCTTCAGGTCGACGAGGCCGAAGTCACCCCGGGAGCAAGCTTCCAGGAGGACCTTGGCGCCGACTCTCTCGACGTAGTCGAGCTCGTCATGCAGTTCGAAGAGGCCTTCGACATCCAGATCCCGGATGAAGATGCCGAGAAGATCAAGACCGTCAAAGATGCTACCGACTACATCGAAAAGAATCAGAAAGCGAAGTAATCATGCTTGAGCGTCGTGTCGTTGTAACCGGCCTCGGACTGATCTGCGGGGTCGGCAATACCGCGCCTGAAGTCTGGGACGGCCTTATGGCCGGCAAAAGCGGAATGGGTGAGATCAAAGCCTTCGATCTCACCGGACACCCCGTGCGCTTCGCCGCCGAGGTGAAGGACTTCGACCCACTCAAGTTTGTGGAGAGAAAAGAAGCCCGCAAGATGGGCCGCTTCATCCACTTCGCCCTGGCTGCGTCCGACGAGGCAATGAAGCACTCCGGCCTGACGGTTACCGATGAGATCTCCGATCGCATCGGCGTCCACATCGGCTCCGGAATCGGAGGCTTCGATGTGATCGAGCGTGAGCACTCGGCCATGCTCGCCGGCGGTCCGCGCAAAATCTCGCCGTTCTTCATTCCAGGTTCCATCGTCAACCTGGCCGCAGGCCATGTCTCCATCCGCTTCAAGGCCAGAGGGCCGAATGAGGCAACCGCAACCGCCTGCACGACAAGCGCGCACTCCATTGGTGATGCCTTCCGCATCATCCAGCGCGGCGATGCCGATGTCATGCTGGCCGGTGGAACCGAAGCCGCCATCACGCCCATGGGAGTTGGCGGATTCGCTGCCATGAAGGCGCTCTCCACCCGCAACGACGATCCCACTCACGCCTGCCGTCCCTTCGATAAAGATCGCGACGGCTTCGTCGTTGGCGAAGGCGCGGGAATCCTGATCCTGGAGGAGCTGGAGTTCGCCAAGGCGCGCGGAGCGAAGATTCTCGCCGAGATCATCGGCTACGGCCTTTCCGCCGATGCCTTTCATATGACCGGCATGGCGCCGGAAGGCGAGGGCTGCTATCGCTCCATGAACCACGCTCTCAAGGTCGCTGGCGTCTCACCGGACCAAATTGACTATGTCAATGCGCATGCCACCTCGACCCCCCTTGGGGATGCCCTGGAGTCAAAGGCCATCGAGAATGTCTTTGGCGACCGGGCAAAAAACGGTACCCTGCTGGTCAGCTCAACCAAGTCCATGACCGGGCATCTGCTCGGCGGAGCAGGCGGACTTGAGGCAGGCATCACCATCATGGCCATGCAGCAACAGATCGCGCCTCCGACGATGAACCTGGTAGAAGCCGATCCGGAGTGCCGCTTGAATTACGTTCCCAACAAGCCTCTGCCGGCGAAGATCGATTATGCGCTTTCGAACTCCTTTGGGTTCGGTGGCACCAATGGATCGCTCGTCTTCAGACGCTGGACCGAATAGATAACAGTAATAGTTACAAATTAAAAGGCACGGTTTATTCCGTGCCTTTTTTCTATTAGCGGTCTCCTCGCTATATAAAGGTAGCGTCTGGAGATACCTATGAAACCTCGATCCCTGCTCATCCTGCTCGTGGCGACGAGCTCACTCGCGATTGCGCATGCCGAAGTTGCCCTGCCGAAGATCTTTTCCAGCCACATGGTGCTGCAACGCGATATGCCGATCCACGTCTGGGGAACCGCGTCTCCAGGCGAGCAGGTTGCCGTCTCGTTCCACGACAGCTCCGCCACCACTGCTGCTGACAAGGCAGGGCGGTGGAGCGTCTATCTGCCTCCACAGCCCTCCGGTGGACCATTCACCCTTTCGGTGCGAGCTTCCAATACGCTTCAACTCGAAGACATCCTCCTCGGCGATCTTTGGTTTGCCTCCGGCCAGTCGAACATGGAGATGCCCTTGGCTGGCTTCCCCGGTGCGGTCATCAAAGACTCCGAGAAGGAGATCGCCGCCGCGAATCATCCCGAGATTCGCCTGTTGCATGTCGATCGCGACAGCTCCAGCTATCCCCTTGAGGACGTCAAGAGCGCAACCGGATGGTCGGCCTGCACACCAGAGACTGCCCGCACCTTCTCCGCCGCCGCCTACTTCTTTGCTCGCGACCTGCAGCAGCATCAACATGTCGCCATTGGCCTGATCGACTCGACCTGGGGTGGAACCCCGGCGGAGGCGTGGATGAGTCTCAGCGGCATCTCCTCCGATGCGTCCTTGATGCCGGTCTTCTCCAACCGGGCCAACCGCATGGATCGCGAGAGCTCTGAACTCAGGCTGGAACAGCTCGATAAACAGGCAAAGCTCGAAGGCAAAACTCCCAGGCCGCCCCGTCCCTGGCATCCCGACCCCGCCTCGTGGGAGCCCGCGGGGCTTTTCAACTCCATGGTCGCCCCCTTCATACCCCTCCCCATTCACGGTGTCATCTGGTACCAGGGCGAAAGCAATGCCGGGCCAGATGCCGCAGGGCTCTATAACCGGCTCTTCACTTCACTCATCAAGGATTGGCGTCGGCAGTGGCATCAGGACGATCTTCCGTTTCTCTTTGTGCAGATCTCCGCATATACCAGTGGCCCGCAGGACCAATGGGGACTGTTGCGCGATGCTCAGCGCCGCACCCTCTCACTGGCCAATACCGGGATGGCCGTCACGATCGACTCCGGCGAAGAGCACAACATCCATCCCGCGAACAAAGAGGTGGTCGGCGAAAGACTATCCCTGGTGGCGCGCAACATCGTTTATGGAGAGCACATCGCTAGCTCCGGTCCACTCTTCCGCCTCGCCTATCCTGAAGGCGGAGCCATGCATGTCTGGTTCCACGACGCCGAAGGCCTCACTGCGCATGGTGCGCCTGAGGGCTTCGAAGTGGCAGGGGCCAATGGCGAATTCGTTCCGGCCAAGGCCAAAATCGAAGGGGACACAATTGTTGCCAGCAGCCCCTCGGTGCCCGAGCCGCGCTATGTCCGCTACGCCTGGCCGAGCTTCCCGGCTGTGAATCTCTACAACGGAGCGGGTCTGCCTGCGTCCACCTTTACCTCGTACCCTGTGCCATAGCGTTAGCTTGTGGCGACGGCGATACCGGTCATCACAATCAATCCGAAGAGCCACCAGCCAAGCACAACCATGGCCGCCTTACCTCGCGAAACCTTGGCTACGATTGCCGTGCCGATCACCAGGAGCACTACCACCCATAGCCCAATCACGTCGAAGAAGCTCAGGATCGTACGCATCCAGGGATCGGCGTCAGGCATGTAGTACGCAATATTCGTTCCCACCGGGTTCTGCATGTTGTAACTGTCGGTATTCACTCCAGCCAGCAGCAGAACGGTTGCCAGCAGCCCGCCTATCAACCTCGGCAGCGAAGCGTACATCCAGATTGCGAACATCTGGCTGTACGTAGTGCGCGCGCCAAGGCCAAAGTTGAAGCTGGCCCAATACAACAGTGCGCCGATTGCGACGAAGACCAGGATAAAAATGAATGCCCCATAGCTGGAGTATCGATATCCCTTCGCCATGCTCTGCAGCCGCGCCGCTCTCTGTTCCGCAGTCAGACTATTGAAGGCCTCAGCCTGTTTTGGATTCTGCTGGATCTGATTCTCCGCAACCCGCGCGAAGCCTACCTGCTTGTCAACAACGACCGTGGTGCCGAAGGTGATCAGCAGCGTCAGCACGAATGGCAGCCACCACTTCGCGCTACGTAGAATATCGGTGAAGGTCTTCGACGGCGCTACAAAGACATCGACAACACGTTCTACTTCACTCAGTCCTGTTCCTGCCTGCTCACTTCCGACAACAGCATCGTTCATACGCCACTCTCCTGGTCGCTGCAGCTAAGCAAATTGCGGAAAAATTCGTTGCCAGATTGTAGCCTGCAGGATCACACCTAGAAACAAGATTCTCACTCGCCTCCACAAGCTCTTTTTCTCTCGAACGGTGTCCAAACGCGATATTTTTCCTTTTACGATTCAGAAAGCGGTGAGAGTCCGCTAAAAAGCCACTTTGCTCTCAGTTTTAAAGAACGCACCGCCGATCCACATGTGTGGGCTGCTTACGGCCAGTGACGGGTCAGACCTTGCGAACAAGAACATCCTCCGGTTTGAGGAGGGTTCCGTGTTGAGAACGAAGTTCGAGCGAGTGGACTGCTTTGCCTGAGGTACGTTCAACCAGGATCGAATGTTCTTCCCGCGGTGCGAAGAGAAAATCCTCTCCCCACTGCCTGAATCCCACCAGCACATGGAACAACCCGAATCCCTTTTCGGTCAGTCCGTATTCCTGATACGCGCTGCCATCGGCACCGGGCTCCACGCGAAGAATTCCATTCGCAACAAGGGATTGAAGACGGGAAGCCAGGACGCTTTTAGAAAGCTTAAGGTTCTTCTGGAATTCGCTGAAACGACGGATCCCATCGAACGCATCGCGAAGAATAAGAAGAGACCAGCGATCACCAACGATCGCAAGAGATCTTGCAACTGGGCACTTCTCCCCTTTTGATTTCTTTTGTCGTTTCATCGCTTCCTCCCATCTCGAAAAAGTTCTTTTTCACAACTGGTTTGATTATCGAACCGGTTTAGGTAGAATTCAACTGGTTCTATTTTAGAACCAGAAAGGGGAGACGCAATGCGATGTGAAGAAAGCACGGAGGCCTTTACTCCGATTCTGATCGAGTCGCACCAGACGGCACCGCTTTCGAGGCGGATTCTCCTGTTGTTTGCCACTGCGGCCGGTTTGAGTGTAGCGAACATCTACTGTGCCCAACCGCTTCTTGAAGCATTGGCGCTGGAGTTTGGTTTCAACAAGGCGTCGGTCGGTTCGGTGATCACGCTCACTCAGATCGGTTATGCATCAGGGCTCTTCTTCATCGTTCCGCTTGGCGATCTTCTAGACCGCAGACGGCTCATCGTGTGCCAGCTCACGCTCTCTGCAATTGCACTGATCATCGTGGGCTTTGCTGCTTCTAGGAGCACGTTGCTCATCGCGATGTTCTTTGTTGGTCTTTTCGCAGCGGTCGTGCAAATTCTGGTCGCCTTTGCGGCCAGCTTAGCTCCTCCTGAAGAGCGCGGCCGCGCGATTGGCACGGTGACCAGCGGCATCGTTTTTGGCATATTGCTGGCGAGAACGTCGTCAGGCATTCTGAGCGACTTGGCTGGTTGGCGATCTGTCTATCTCATCTCCGCGCTGTTCACCCTCCTCTTAGCCTGCGCTCTATTTCGCGTATTGCCAGAACTCGAACCTCCGGCACGAGACTCTTATCCAAACCTGCTTCGTTCTGTCGTCGAACTTTATCTCGCGCTTCCAGTCCTCCGCGTCAGAGCATTCATCGCTCTATTGCTATTTGCCGCGTTTGGTACATTGTGGACTTCGCTGGTGCTTCCATTGAGCGAGCCGCCGCACTTGCTTTCACGGACGGCAATCGGTCTATTTGGCCTGGCGGGCGCGGCTGGAGCGGTAGCCGCAGGACGTGCCGGGCGTCTTGCCGATCAGGGCTTCGGACAATGGACGACCGGCATCAGCCTGGGATTATTGCTCGTCTCGTGGATATTCATCGCTTGCCTTCATCGGCAATTTGTCATGCTGGGAATAGGAATTATCCTTCTCGACTTTGCCGTGCAGGCGGTGCATGTTACCAACCAGAGCATGATCTTTGCGTTACGCCCGGAAGCCAAAAGCCGCCTGGTGGCTACCTATATGATTTTCTATTCTCTTGGCAGCGGCCTTGGCGCTTATGTTTCTACCTCGGTGTACGCTGCGTTTCACTGGACAGGGGTTTGCGTGTTAGGGGCCGGTTTCAGCGCAGCAGCTTTAGGAGTGTGGGCCTTCACCCTGACTAGTCGAAGTGAGGAAGCCTGATCTCCCGGCTTGCGACATCAGGCCAATGCACTCGATGAAGAACAAGGGATCTGTCGCGGTTTGATGCAGGCAGTTTTCAGGAAATTAGACTACTCAGCACGCAAGGCTTCTACCGGATTCACAGATGCCGCGCGCCGTGCGGGCAGAAAACTCGCTGCGACCGATGCCAGCCCGAGCAAGACAGCCACCCCACCCAGAGTCATTCCGTCCCACGCCTCGACTCCAAACAGCAGCTTGCGAATTAACATCGAAGTTCCCACCGAACAGACCAACCCAATCAACAGGCCCGCTAGAGTGAGCCATCCCGCCTGCTGCATAACGAGCCGATACACTGTGCTGCGCTGAGCTCCCAGCGCCATGCGTACTCCAATCTCACGCGTCCGCTGGTTCACCGAGTAGGCAACTACTCCATAAAGTCCAACGACACCCAGGATCAGCGCCATCGCCGCGAACCCGCCTACTAACCACGCCGAAAACCGATGCAGCAGTGCCGCCTGCGTTCCACCAATCTTCTCGTTCATGGTCGCTTCGTCGGATACGCTTAGCTCCGGGTCGATCTGGTGGAGCGTGCTCACGATCATCGGCAGCACGCCACCAGCGTCCTGCCCCGTGCGCACCGCCAGACTAAAAAATAGGTCACGCGTCTGGTTGATAGGGAAATACTCCGCAGGCCAGGTTTCGACATCAAGCGGTCCTTCGCGAACGTCGTCGACCACGCCAACAATCTCCCATGTGGAGGGATGGCCCCCTTCTTCATTGGCGATCCTCTGGCCGAGGGGATTCTCGCCTGGAAAATACTTTTGGGCCAGCGTCTGATTGATGACGGTCACTCCTGGTCTGGAAGAATCATCAGCATCGGTGAAAAACCGTCCGCGCAACAACCGGGCCTTGAGCGTGGGCAAGTACTCACCACTCACGTGACGCTCGTCTACGTCGTTATGCTCGCCATGGTACGGCCTTCCTGGGAAATGAATCCTGTCGATGGCGCAGTTACACTGCACCGGCAGCATGCTGGTCATGCCCACCGACTCTACGCCCGGCAGACTTGAGACACGACGCACAATCTCCCTGTAAAGCCCCACTGTCTGTTCGTCATCTTTGTAAACCGTTCCCGAAGCCTTTACTTGCACGGTTGCAAGATGGTTTGGATCAAAGCCCAACGGTACGTGCAGCAAACGATAGAGGCTCTTTCCCAACAACCCTGCACCAGCCAGCAGCACTACCGCGACTGCTAGCTCAACGACCACCAGGTTCGCTCCCAACCTGCGCCAGAGGCGGCCGGCAGCGCCACGGTCTCCGTCGGACAATCCATCACGAATCTCTCGAAACGCAAGTTGCAGTATCGGCGTGACCGCCAGCAGCAACGAGACCATCAATGCAATGGCTGCAGCAAATGTGCCTGTATGTGCGTTCAAGCCGACGCCTCCGAGAAAGGGCATACTTGACGCCATATCCTTGGGAACCAGGCGGGCAAGAAATTTCATGACGATGCCGGCAACAATCACGCCTGCCAGGCTGCCGAGTCCTGCGAGCAGAAGTCCCTCGGTAACAAACTGAGATACCAACCGTGCCCGCGTGGCACCCAGCGCGCCTCTCACAGCAATCTCGCGCCTGCGGCTCTCCGAACGGGCCAGCACAAGGCTGCCAACATTGACGCACGCGATCAACAACAAGAGCACGGCTCCGCCCAGCAGCGTAAGCAGAATAGGTCTCACCTCACCGATGATGATCTCGGAAAGAGGAACCACACTCGCGCTCAGCTCAGGCCCGGTCATGCCATATTGCCGTTTGAGCTGCTCTGCGATTGCCTTCATTTCGGCCATAGCGGTCTCTATCGTGACCCCGTCACGCAGCCTTCCTATTCCCCAGAAGTTATAGAAAGTTCGCATCTTTTCATGAAAGCTGAAGTTGTTGAGAGGAACCCAGAACTCCGCGTTGCCGCTTGGAGCGAAGGAAAACTCACGGGGCAGAACTCCAATAACCGTGTATGCCCCTTTGTCCAGGTCAACCGTCTGGCCGATCACATCGTTCCGCGCGCCGAAGCGATTAAGCCATGCTCCATAACTCAAGATGACAACGTTCGGCCCCCCTGGCCGATTCTCATCGGGATAGAAATCGCGCCCAAGCATGGGGTGAACACCAAGGGTCTGAAAAAAACTGCCGCTGACGCGTTCGCCATGAACCGGCTCCGCACCCGCAGGAGTGCGAAGTAGAAAGCCCCTGCCACCGTAAATATCAAGCGAGGTGAAAGATTTATTCAGCCGCTGCCAGTCAAGATAATCCGGATACGACAGCGGCCAGCGCCGAGATTCAACGCTGCCTTCATTCACCGACATCAGCCGGCCGGGATTTGCATAGGGAAGCGGCTTGAGCAAAGCCGCATCCACAAAACCGAAGATGGCCACGCACGCACCGATGCCAAGAGCAAGCACAAGGATCGCAGTCACAGAGAAGCCTGGATTCTTCACCAGCTGGCGAATCGCAAACCTCGCGTCCTGCGCGAGATTATCGAGCCATGCCACTCGATTTTTCAGATAGAAGCGCTCTTGCGCCGCGCTTACATTGCCGAATTCAAGCCTTGCCCTCCGGCGCGCCTCAGCTTCGCTCAATCCTTCACGCTTTAACTCATCTGCCTCGAGTTCAAGATGAGCTTTGATCTCCTCAGCAAAATCATCTGTGCTCCGGGTGCGCTTGAACATGACTACACCTCCTCGGCGCTCGGTCCCACGCTACCGCTCAAAATCAAACCCATCGCCTTCGTCAGCCGCTCCCACTCGCTCGTCTTCTCTACCAGTTGCTCGCGGCCTTTTGGCGTCAGCGAATAGAACCGTGCCTTACGATTGTTCTCGCTCACACCCCACTTTGCGCTGATCCACTTCTTTTCTTCGAGCCTCTGCAAGGCCAGATAAAGCGAGCCATGGTCGACGAAAAAAACCTCTTCCGATTGACGCTGTATCGACCGCGCCACGCCTTGGCCATGGCAAGGTCCCAGTACGAGCGTCTTCAGAATCAGCAGGTCCAGCGTCCCCTGCAACAAGGCAATTCGGTCTTCGGGATTCTTTTGGGTTGTCATCCGACCCAAGAATGGCACCACTTGGGTCGGATGTCAACCTGAGTCTGCAGGTGCAGACACAAAATGCTGATCGGCGAAACAAGCGATTCTGAAATCCATCAGTCTCAACTTAGTCCGCGGTGGCGAAATGTTCAGCAAGATCCACTTCTCTTCGAGTTGCCAACCGGCCAACGACAAACTCCGCGAATGTCCAGCAGGCCGCAATTGCGGTGAGATTGTATACGGCCCCGCCCCATGCTCCCTGGCTGCGCGGGTGGGCGAAGACTGGGGGCACTTCGACCATGAATTCAAATAACAAGAGCATCAGCGCCAGTAGCCTCGCGGCCAACACGTCCCGAATCCCCAAAATGATTGCACTGCCTGCAAGCAAGAAAGCGATGCCGGTTACCACGACCCAAAACAAACTAAACGGCGCCCAATGCGGGACGAAACGTGCATAGGCGTGGAGATTGATGAGGTGCCCTAAGCCGAAGGTTATGGGAGGCAGTCCCAACATCCAACGGGCTGCGATTACTGCTCTCTCGCGCCATATTGAACCTGGTGTTGCTGTAGCAGCGTAAACGATGGAAGCCGGGGTGACCAGAAGCAACTGTGCGGCGATCCCGCCTAAGCCGAAAACGATGACGCCAATTCGAAAACCCAAAACATGAGTCATCGCATAGAGCCGAGGCACCCAGAACAGAGCAAAGATAAGGTAGATCATGGCTGATCCTGCGGCCCCGATCCGCGCGGTCGGTCGGCACAGGATAGCGATACCAGCAACGACCAGCCAAATACCGGCGACGCACGCTAGCACCTGCTCTCCAGGAATATGCTGGCTGAGCGCTTTTATCGGTTGATGGGAAGCTTCGAATTCCCGCCAAACAACATCCACGATCCCCGTTGCGATTGTTGACAATCCGTATAACCAAACTCCAACTCTCATTTGGTCCATCTTCATTTGAGAACTCCAGTTACAAGCGCGATCAGATTTAACGAATCCAGAGCTGATACTATGAACTGCATTGGTACGTTGGTAGAGCCATTTCACCTTAATATCGTTAGACCAATCAGAGACTCATGCCACGAACCATCAGCTCGTTTGAGTTCACTCTCAAAAATCGGCCGCAGCATCAGACGCTGACAAAATGGCTTTATGGAGAACTGCGCAACGCGATTCTCGAAGGCCGGCTTGGGTCCGGCACCAGGCTGCCAGCCTCGCGAGATTTCGCCCGCCAATATGGGCTTTCGCGCGGGACGGTGGTCAGCGTTTTCGAGCGTCTGCTGGACGAGGGATACATATCCAGCAAGGTTGGATTTGGTACCTGGGTCAATCGGGTCGTGCCAGTTCAACCTAACCAGCAGACGACTTCGACACCTCCCGCCTACATTCGCAGTGTCATCTCGGCATATGTGCGGCCAAAACCTTACGTCGACCTGGTTTGGAAAGAAGAGAGTCGTCCGTTCCGCGCGGCAGATCCGGCCATTGCCGAATTCCCGTCTGAGGTTTGGGGACGTATTTCGGCAAAGCACGCTCGGAATTTCAGGGCATGGCTTGATACACCGGGCGATGGACGCGGTTATAAACCATTGCGCGATGCGATCGCAGATTATTTGCGCGCGTCACGAGGAGTCCGTTGTAGCTCGGAACAGATCATGATCGTTTCCGGAATACAGCAGGCGCTCGATCTGTTAGCACGCCTTCTCCTGAAACGGCGCGATCCGGTGTGGATGGAAGATCCTGCATACTTTGGTGCGAGCACCGCTTTTGGCAACGCGGGCGCCAGGATCATTGCGGTGCCAGTGGACGAAGAGGGACTGTCGGTCTCAGCCGGCAAAAAACTTTGTCCGCATGCCAAGGGCGTATATCTAACGCCGGGTCACCAGTTTCCGTTGGGTGTGACGATGTCTTTGGAACGGCGGATGGCCGTTCTCAATTGGGCATCGCGTGCCGGTGCTTTCGTGATCGAAGATGATTATGACAGCGAATACCGGTTCGAAGGTCAGCCGGTGCCCGCCCTGCAAAGCCTCGACGAAAATTCAAACGTCATCCTCATCGGATCATTCAGCAAGACGTTGTTCCCATCTTTACGTCTGGGCTACATCGTCTTGCCCCCGTCCTTAGTGGACTATTTCTTAGCCTTCCGTTATCAAACTGATTTCCGCAATTCGAGTTTCGATCAGGCGGTGCTTTGCGACTTCATCGTGGATGGGCATCTGGCTCGTCATCTACGACGGATGCGCGATCTGTACGCCAGCCGCCTCGAAGCATTGATCGAAGGCGGGAACAAGTATTTAGGTGGGTTGCTTGAAATCTCCAACGTCAGGGCAGGACTCTATACTGTCGGGTTCCTCAAGAATGGGATGACATCGCGGCAGGCGGAGAAAGCCGCGGCGGCTCGAGGGGTTGAGGCCATCGGTATCGACCGATACACCTTGAAACGTCCCGACCCTAAGGGGGTGCTTCTGGGCTTTGCTGCCCACACTGAGACTGCAATCCGGCAAGCATTAATTCAGCTCTCTGCGGCGTGGAGCTGACTCGGCTTATGTTTACTGATGGCTTGTCTAGCGGTCCATTTCCTGAGTAGAACCTACGACCTCAGCGAACTATTTGGGCATGGGGATCGACACGGCTTTGCCGGCGCCACGCTCGGCGATCCAAAGAGTATCGCCAGCAGGTTCAACTCCGGTTGGCGTGTTGAGTCCCTCTTTAATCACCGTGACGCTTGCCTTGTCTCCATTGACCGTGAGGGCGGAAATCTTGCCGCTGCCATTTTCGGCGACGAAGAGCTTGCCATTCGCCGCACGCATGCCATCCGGCCCCTTTACCGGCTGATCCATCCAGATGTCGACCGGCGGTCCTGCCTTGCCGGCGGCGTCCACCGGAATGCGGTAGAGCTTGTTGAAGATCACGTTGTTCACGTAGATCGTGCCATTCAGAAAGGTGATGCCATCGACACCCATAAGCGTCCGATGTTCGAGAAAGAGTTCCGCCGTGGAGGCACCGGCCGGCAACTTATAGATTTTGCCGGTTGCAGTGTCCGTTATATAAAGCGCCTTATCCGGTCCGATCGCAAAATCGTTGCACGTAGTGTTATCCCCTGGCAGCTCCCAGCGGATCTTCGGCGCGCCGGTAGAGAGGTCGAAGCTTCTCAGAGCAGTATGTCGCTGCGCGGGAGTGGTGTTCGGCACCGGAGTCAGCACACATGTCCACAATGTATTGCTTGAGGCGTCCGCCAGCACGCCTAAGAAAAACGTTCCCGGGCCTTCAGCACTGGCATCGACAAATTTTTCAGCCGTCGATGAACCCGGACGCACTTTATAGACGAACGGCGAACTGGCGCTGCCAACAATCAGCACGCCGCCCGGAGCCACGGTCAAGCTTTCCGGTTGTGATTTCGCATCGGCGATCAGGATATCCGCGGCAGACGCGGCTTGTGCAAAGCCGACGACTAGAGCAAGGCAGGTGGCGAGGCGGCGAGCATTCCAAACACACATCGTCTGAATCTCCTCAGAATCGAACTTCCGTAACTTGATTAACCTGGTCCCGTATCCGGTCCAGTATACGGATGACAAGTCAGCTTGTGTCTACCAATAAGTTTGAAATGGCGAACGAGGACATCGATGAGCGCATTGGCGATTTAGCGCTAACCCTGAGGACGTGTCTATAGTCATCTCCGGGGTGCGCAGCAAACCTGGAGTCGCTGACTCTATCCGGAATGACGGAAAGAACCGCCCGCGATTCCAGGATCCGAAGTGTATAGTCCTCGTCATGGCGAGCCTAGATCCGGTTACGCAGATTCAACTTATGAGCGGCGGTTACTATCTCTCACGCTGCTTACAGATCGCCGCCGAACTCGGAATCGCCGACCTTATTTCGGATATCCCTGTTTCCAGTTTCGAACTGGCAAAGGTCACTGGGTCTGACGCGGATGCGCTTGCCAGAATGCTCAGCTTGCTCTGCGTCCACGGTGTGTTCCAACGGGTGGATGGAGGCTTTGGTCACACGGAATTATCAAGAATTTTGCGAACGGATCATCCCACGTCGATGAGGTCATTCGCCCGAATGTTTGGGATCACCGTCCTGTGGCAGGCCGCCATGCGACTCGATGAGTCAATCGCAACAGGACGACCCGTGGGTGACGAAGTCACTCCGGAGGGCTTCTGGCATTACTTGGAACAACATCCCGACGCTAGCAGAAAGTTCAACCAAACCATGGTCGCTAAGTCGCAGATGGTCGTTCCACTAGTAGTAGCCGCCTATGATTTTGGACAGTTTTCCCGGATTGTCGATGTGGGTGGCGGCCGTGGTCATCTTCTGAGCGCCATCCTGGCGTCATCGGCACACATGAGCGGCATACTATTCGACCAGCCGCATGTAGTCGCGGAAGCGGAAGGAATTGCAAGTAAGAGGCTCGAACTGCGTGGTGGTAACTTCTTCACAGACGAGCTACCGGTGGCCGACGCCTATGTACTCATGGAAGTGATCCATGACTGGGACGACCAGAAGGGCGGAGAAATTCTGCAGGCGATTCGCCGCGTAGCGCCGGCTGGAGCCAAGCTACTTCTGGTAGAGGCCATGATGCCAGATCCCCCCGTGCCGTGTTGGACAACCACACTCGATGTAGTAATGCTCAACCTGCTTGGAGGAAGACAGAGAAGGTTGTCAGAATATGAAAGCTTGTTGAACCGCTGCGGATTCGACGCAGTGAGGGAAATTCCTGTCGGAGCTGGGCATTCAATGATTGAGGCCTGCCCCTGCTGATTTACTCACGCGTCATATTGGTTTTCGCGCGCCGAGGCAAGTCGGGGACATGGCTTCGGTCCTGCGATCTCTCCCAGGGTCAATGAACGCATTGGCGATTTGGCACTCGTTGAAAAAGAAACCGGCACTGCCTTGCATCAACTGTCGCTACCCGCCAGGCAAATTTCCTCATCCTCACTGTGAAATCACGTGGTCTGTTGAACCCATTGCTTCCGCCAGGCCGGAGCTTCAAAGGGATCCGCGAAATACTGTGTCTCGTGCACGACCTTACCGTTGCGGAACTCCATGATGCTCACTGTGTATGCCGGTCGGCCCTGGTACGTAATTGTGTATTCCGTGACCCAGAGATCACCTCTTCCGACAATTCGCTTAACGTCGAAACCGGACGGCTTGCCGGGATGATGACTCCGCAAGGCCTGCAAATTGCTTCGCCCTAAGATTCGCTCGCCCGACTGGGGATAGTCACAAACGGCATCGTCATCGTAGATATCGTGCTCCGCGTTTGCATCGCCGATCGCCGAAGCGTGCCAGTGCCGATTCAGAGCTTCACGTATTTGTTCCTCTTGCATCGACTCCGTTGGGTGCTCTTCGGTTTTCATGTTGATCTACCTTGTGGGATGAAACCCGGAACGCCGGTCTGTACCACTTCATTCAGCCTTTGTCTGGTCTGAATTCGATTGATTTCGTCAACCGCGTCTTGCGGAAGGGCGGAGATGTCGAAATTTTCCTTCGCGCGGGCAGCGGTCCCCGGCGTGGTAAGCAAAGCAGTGCCGCGCTGAATCGCCCAGGCCAGCAACACCTGTGCTGGTGTCTTTCCAACTCGCGCAGCGATTGACGAAATGACCGGATCTTCGAGTGGCCCTGGCCTCATTCCGTGACCCAATGGCGCAAAAGCCAAAAACACAATGTCCTTCTCTTTGCAGAAATCCAAAAGCTCCGTCTCCGGCAGATAGGGATGGGATTCAACTTGGACCACGGCCGGCTTGATTCTCGCCGACTCGTAGATGGACATCAGTCCATCCAGGGTAATGTCAGACAATCCGATGGCCCGGCATTTGCCGTGATCCACAAGACTCTCCATCGCCCTCCAGGTGTCGAGCAGAGTCACGCCGCGGTCATAGAGAACGTTGCCGTTTTGATCCCGCGGGTCCTGATCATCCCCGGGTTGAAATGCAAATGGAGTGTGAATGAGATAGAGATCCAGATAGTTGAGCCTGAGTCTTTCCAGACTCGCCTGGAAAGCTGGTTCGACACGCTCGGGTCGATGATTGGAGTTCCACAACTTTGTCGTAACAAAAATGTCTTCGCGAGCGATCCCACCAGCAGCAAGCCCCGCCTGCAAAGCCTCACCTACTTCGCGCTCGTTCCGATATCGTTCCGCACAATCGAAGTGCCGAAAGCCGGCTTCCAGTGCGTCTCGCGTCGCTGTTACCGTCACGACTGAGTCGGGAATTAGAGTGCCAAAGCCGAGTGCAGGCATTTCGCCGCCTCCGTGGCTGAGCGGTACTCTCGTCATTCGAAGATCAGAAGCGTCAACCACGGTTATACCTCCGCAACATCTTTGCGTGCTGCATCATCGCCCAGATTTTAAAAATTAGATGCCCAGCCCAAGAACAAATACTGACGAAACCGTCAAAGGTATGCCCAAACTGTATACCCGTTTTGCCTGCTCGCCTACTCTGCCTTCGACTGGGTAAGAACTGCTCGCTTCATGGAAAGAATTCAACACCCCCACCGATTCGAAAATTACACCCATCCTGCATTGCCAATGGCCAATCGCTTCTAAATCAATCCCTTGGAACAATCTGAGTGGATACCTGGTTTGGCACGACACTTGCCATTTGGCTGAGAACCTCGTGACCGTGTCGCGGACGTACGGGACGGACTTGTGGAAACGGAGGATTTAATGAAATCAAGCACAGCGCTCGTATCGAGCCTATTCGCTTTAGTAACCTTCCCCATCCTGGCACAGCAACCATCCCCAGCGAGCCAACAAAACAGTCCCGCCACTCAGCAGAACCCCTCGAGCACAGAGATGACTCCGCAGAATAGTGCGACAGCAAGTCCGGAAACACCTGCTGCGAGGATGAGTCCAATCAACGGCGAACTTGTCAGCAAGCTGGACTCAAAGACTGCCAAAACTGGCGATAACGTAGTGATCCGGACCAAGACGTTAGCAAAGACTGCCGACGGCACCGAGATCCCCAAAGGGTCGAAACTGGTTGGGCGTGTTCTCGGCGTACAACCGGGCGGGTCAGCCGAAAACTCCCAGGTAGTCCTTCAGTTCGACCACCTTGAGTTGAAGGGCGGTCAGAACCTCCCGGTACATTCGCAGATTCAATCGATTGCTCCGGCGACGGGCGCGGCATCGACCAGCGAGTCTGCTGCCATGAGCGGAGCCACGAGCTCTCCGTCAGGCGTCTCGGCGAACTCCAGTGCGAACGGAGCGAACGGCAGCAGCCAGGCGAGTAGCGCACCGCAAGGCGCAAGCAGCGGTCCCGGGGCGGCTCCCGCAGGAAACGGTAGTCCCGCAGCGGGAACTGTTGTAGCCAAAACCGGCAAAATAGACATCCAAACCACGTCGATTCCCGGCGTGCTGCTGGCGAACAATGCGCCGGGGCAACAAGACCCAAGAATGGCTACCGCCTCCAGCATTCTGCTCGGCGCAAAGACAGATATCCAACTGGACGGTGGCACCCAGATGGTGGTTGGCATCTCTTCCGCAGGCGCGGGAGCGCAATAACCAGCACTGGGCGTATCAGAATCGCACTCCTAACCATGTCTTGGGCAGAATGACATGGAGCGTGGCAGTAAAGGATCACGTTTGTTTAAACCAAGGGCTGGAGTCTGGCTCCGGCCCTTGGCGTATACACAAGTGCAGTAAGAATCATTAGCCCGATTTGAATTGGGTATTCCCCAAATCACCGTCAAATCCAAAGTGATTGGCGAGAACAGGGCGACTCATTCAATGAGCATCGTTCATCGTACTGACTTCAACCATTACACCGCCAGGAGCGTTGTAGTAGAAGCCGTATGTTGGTGGTCCGCCGCGCTGTAGCTTCGCAGGTTTAGGCGCAACATAGTTTCGAGCGCTCAAGTCATCGTGTATGAGGTCCACAGCATGCTGCGTGGCCTGAAGAAAGCCGACATGAAACATTCCGGGATATCCCTGCTCTGGACTCATGTGCTTGTCGTACATCAGTGTTAGCAGAAAGCCCTCGGCATTCCGCAGCACCGACAGTTTATCGCCGCGTTCCTCTACAAGCTGAAAACCCAACATCGAGCGGAAGAACTCCGTTAGTGCTGGAACGTCGTGGGTGGTGAGATTGATGTGGTTTATCGTTGCCATTGCGATCTCCATTTACAGAAAGTTCCATCGCGTGGCTTATCAGGGGTTTAGATCCGAACGCACCACGCGACAGGCGGCAGTACCGTAGCACTGCCGCTATCGCCGTTGGTCCCTTCTCCGCTGTAATTCAGGGAGTTGACTGGACTGCAGATGGGCATCCGCAGCGAGCCGTGCTTACCAATACGGCTCTGCGTTTTTCGGCAGATATTTGATGTTGCCCCGTTTTCCTCGGTCGCAGGATTTTGATCGCAACCCATGGAACATCGGCTGACCGAAGAATCGCTATACAGATTCGGAGTCTGGAGCATCCAGGCAGTGTTGAAACTCCTCGACGAACTGTGCAACATGCAGGCCGTCGACGAGCGCATGGTGCACGTGAATCGATACTGGCATGATGCGGCGTCCGTCCGCCTCAGTAATCTTGCCGAAGGTGATGCGTGGTGCGGAATCTTCACGGGAGAAGTCGCGCGCATGAGAGATGGAGGTGAAGTCGAACCAGGGAAGAACCGAATAACGGATCACGTTGACCTCCGGATGGCGCTCGATGTCATCTCTCTGCCGCACCCGATCCAGCTCTATGGACGCCTCACGAACGAAGTCATCGATTCGTGGCCGGAACGGATAATGTCCAAAGCCAATGGTGCCGTTCGCTCGTCCCACAGCGCTGCCTCCATGGATCTGTTCGTAGCGCCAGACACTGCCTTCGACAATGCGGGTCCTGAAGTTCTCAACCTGGTGCGCAGCGATGAGTGAGCGATGCAGCAGCGACAAAAAAACGGAGAGGCCATGTTGTTTGGCGTAAGTGTAGGTCGCCGTGCAGTCAACGCGAAGGCAGACGCCGTGATAGGGTTCGGTAAAACTCCTGAAGAAGTCAAAGCTCGCCCGGCGCTCCCACGTCTCCAGGTCGATCTTCTGTCTGCCGCCGACAACACTTTCGTCCATGCTCGTATTTTAAGTCGAAGAGGCATCTCAGGCTGATGCCTCACGCCCGACCATTCCAAGTCCTGGGAAACAGAAGATCGCCTTGGCCAAACTCATTTGAATGGAACTGGCGGCCCGATCAGCGGCGTCTTCAATGGCCCGGCTGCCCCAATCGCAATCACGATCGCATTACCGAATGGGTTCAGAAATGGATCAGCGTCCCGCTTCCAGTTGTTCGTGATCCAAATATTTCCCGAGGGATCTATCTCAGCGCCCGTGATTCGTTCCAAGGCGTCGCTCCTGTAACCGGTGTCCGGCGAGATCGGATCTCCGACACGCAGGCCCGGCGCGCAATTGCGGGTCGTGACGCCGCAGAAGCGGCTGATTCCTGTCGCAATATCAGTGGGAGCGCCGACCTTGGCGGCACCAAAGTTGAACACCCAGACCGTATCGTCTCCATCGACTGCGATCCCCCACGGGAGAACAAGGCCCCCGCCGGTGAAGGGCGAGCCAGGATAGGCTTGCCGGCTTTTGCCGCGGAACAGTGTGATGGAAGGATTGGTGGCAGCACCAAGTTGGGTTCGGGTCGGGCAAGGCGAATCGAGCCAATCGGAATTGGCCACCCAAATGTTCCCCTCGATGTCTGCAGCGTTCCCAACCGGATGACTGAGAACTGTTTTGCCTTCGTAGACACCCGGCACCGTGTCGATCAGCTCGCCACGCGGTGAGATAACCGACATAGTATTGCTGCGGTTGTTGGCGACCCAAAGATTGCCAAAGAGATCAATGGCAGCCCCGAACGGTTTCATCTGCGGATCGTCCGAGGCCGGCGGTGGCCCCAGGGGAATGTTGAATGCTCGATTCGGGTCTCCTTTCGGTATCATCGTGACCGAATCGTTCCCGCAGTTGGCGACCCAGATGTTCCCTTTGCGATCCGAGACCGTCCCTTGCGGCCACGAAATATTGCCTTGCGTGTACCCCTGGGGCGGCGAAACAGGACTGCCGTCCGGCCGAAACTCTGACACGCTGTTGTGTTGCGCCGCCTTGTCAGGCACTAACGCGCAAGGCGGGTCCTGAAATCCAAAATTACTAACCCAGACATGACCATCAGGGTCGAGTGTAATGCCATACCCAGCGCCGCTCAGACCGCCGCCTGTATATGGCGAGCCAGGGAAGCTCTCTCCCCCGGGATAGAACTTCATCAGCGTCAAACCTGCGCAGGCAATATTGCCTGGCGCCTGGGGCACAGCATTGTCGTTCGCCCACGCGAAGCCCTTCTCGTCGATTGCGAAATTGCCCGGGCCGTTCATCAGATTATTGCTGTCCTGGTCGCTGTAAAAACCTCCAGTAATTTTGAGGAACAACAGCCAATTCGTCGGCCTTTGCGTTAGCGCAAGCTGGTAGACGGGATTTACCTCCGACAACAAAAACACCGGATCATCTGTATTTGAGGAATACCCGGGATAAGACGGATTTTTCACGATGTTCGCGATTGCCTGGAGCACGTTTTTTGGTCGCGGCCCGCGGGGCGGCGTGGCAGCTTCGAAGAGTTTTGCGCAATTATGAGAATTGGCTACGCAACTTGCCACCACATTGCTCAGCGAATGGAACGTCGCAAGGGTTGAGGTCTCGCTGCCGTTCGGAGAGGAGGCGAGTACGACACCAACCGCACCACTCTCGGGGTCGGCAAGATTGGCCGCCATGCGAACCGCATTGCTCACCCCATAGGTATTGCCTGTTATCTTCCGGCCCTCAACGAACTGGGCAAACGCGTTCCCGGTCGCAACCGTAGTACGCTCGTTCACGACAACCTTCCCAGGGGCGTTAGAAGCTACGCCGATTGCGCTTGCCAGCATCGCCGGGCCGCGCTCAGCCTGGAGGAACAGTAGCGCCTTTTTGTCTAACCCCGACGGTAACCAGTAACGGATCCGGAACTCTCCAGCGCTGTTGCTGGTATCTGAACCCAGAAGCAACCAGGACGGTCCGTGATCGGCGAAACTGGCGAAAAGCGAGACCTTGTAACCTGCCAATCCGTCATCGCCGCTCTCCACGCTGCCTTGAAGTGTCACGGCGCGATCCCAGCCTGATCCTCCGGCCGAGGCAGTCAACACCAAGCTGATCAACGCAGCGACTACAAGCAAGGTTTTTCGGGGCAAGCGATTGGAATACCTGCAAGGGGCTGCCATCAGTTTTTTCATCGTGCTACTCCTCTCTAGCTGTTCAGTTGCTCGGCCCATACATAACAAGCGCGCAGTTCTGCAACTAGTGCGTAGAAGCACTCACACGTTTCAGCAAATACTAGGGACTCTCTGAGATGGATCTGGTCGTCACAGAGTTCCGCTATCTTCGGGTCAGTAAATCCTTCGTAGCCAAATTCCTAACGAAAACCGTCAAGCACGACGGCGTTTACACAGAGTCGAACCATGGAATCTCCTGTCCACCATCCGATGGAAAGCGACCTTGGATCAATCAAGCCTGGATTTGTAGACGTTGTTGCGGGGCCCTGAATTCGAGCTATTTCGCCGCGGCCTCGCGGGGGAGGAGAACATCATAGGCCCTTTGGACGGAGAGTCAATAGAAAAAGATTGGCCACCTCAGCGGAAAGAGTTACAGCGGCGGATCATCTCATGAGCCGGTTTGTCGGAAGGTATCGATTGTGGACGCAAGGCCAACCGATCGTATGCTTCGGTCAACTGGCGATAACAGGGCAATGCACTCATTGAGCCGGTCAGCTCGGGATGAGCTTATTCCACAATAACGAGGACGGCCCCGGCTTCTACGGTCTGGTCTGTGGTCGCTGTAACCTTGGCCACGCGCCCCGCCTTCGGCGACCTCAGCTCGTTCTGCATCTTCATCGCCTCGATCACAACCAGGCCCTGCCGTTCGTCCACCTCATCGCCCTCGCTCACAAGCACGCGCACCACGCGGCCCGGCATAGGGGCCTTCACCGCTCGCGGCCCGACGCCACTATCATTCGCTCCCCGCCGGCCCCGCAGGGAGCGCGGATCGTCCACGACGAATTCGTACCGTCGTCCAGCGATCACGATGGCATCTCCATCGAGAAGGCACCGGTACTGCCGCCCGTCTACGATCAGCGAGAGAATCCCCGGCTCTATCGTCTGCGCATCTACATCGATCGCCCGATCATCCACTGCGCATTGCAACATGCCACCCGCAGCACCGGCGGGCAACTCCACACGGCGCCGTTTGCCCGCAATCTCAAGCCACACCGTCATGCGCGAAGCCCCTCGCGCCGTCCCGTTGCCGTCCATCGGCTTTCGGGAGCAGCAGTTGAAGCCGGAATGTGTTCCTTCTGCCCTGCCAACAACGCCGCTGCCAGGGCGAGAACATCGTCCGGAACCTCATCTGCCGATTCCTCCTTCGAGGGAGAGGCCAGAAGCCGCTCCAGGTATCCGGTATCGATCTGTGCGGCGCGGAAGTCATCGTCGAGCAGAATACGCCGGAACAACCCTATGTTCGTCCGAATGCCACCGATGACGTATTCATCCAGCGCGCGCAGCATTCGCGCAATCGCTGCCTCGCGTGTCTCTCCGTAAGCAATCAGCTTCGACAGCATCGGGTCATACTCCAGCGGCACCGTCCAGCCTGCATAGACACCGCAGTCTTCCCGAATGCCCGGCCCGGAGGGCTGTACCAGCCGCGTAATCTTTCCCGGCGATGGAAGAAAATTATTCTCAGGATCCTCGGCATAGATGCGGCATTCAATCGCATGGCCGCGCAGCTGGATATCTTCCTGCCGTAAATGAAGCAGCTCTCCCATGGCGACGAGAAGCTGCATCTGGACAAGATCAAGTCCAGTAATCAACTCGGTCACGGGATGCTCAACCTGGAGCCGGGTATTCATCTCGAGGAAGTAGAAGTTCTCCTCGGCGTCCACAAGAAACTCGACAGTGCCCGCATTGACATACCCAGCCGAGAGCGCAAGTCGCACCGCCGCCTCGCCCATCCTGCGACGCAGATCGGGACCGACGACCGCAGACGGAGCCTCCTCGATCACCTTCTGGTGCCGACGCTGCACCGAGCACTCCCTCTCTCCCAGATAGAGGCAGTTGCCATGAGTATCTGCGATCAGCTGGATCTCGATGTGCCGTGGACGCTCGATCAACTTCTCAAGGTAGACCTCGCCGGAACCGAAGCTTCGTTCCGCCTCGCTGCTTGCAGCCGCATAGGCCGAGGCGAGTTCCTCTGCATGGAAGACAGCGCGCATGCCTTTGCCGCCACCGCCGGCCGCGGCCTTCAGCATCACCGGATACCCGATCTCCCCTGCAAGCCGAAGAGCCTCATCGGCGGTTGCAAGCCCCGTCACACTGCCCGGAACGCGCGGCATCTGGGCCGCGTCGGCGGCCTGTCGCGCCTTTGTCTTTGAACCCAGCGCTCGCATCGCGCTTGCCGGCGGGCCGATAAATGTAATCCCTGCTGCTACGCACGCTTCGGCAAACGAAGCGTTCTCCGACAGAAACCCATAGCCAGGGTGAATGGCATCCGCCCCTGCGCTCCGCGCTGCTTCAAGAATCAGATCGGCGCACAAATAGCTCTCTGTCGCAGGCCCCGGACCCAGGCGATAGGCCTCATCTGCAAAGGCAACGTGAAGCGCCGCCCGGTCAACGTCGGAATAAACCGCCACCGTCGGCAGACCCATCTCACGACAAGTCCGCATGACCCTAACAGCGATCTCCCCACGATTGGCAACCAGTACTTTTTTCATAAAGCCCGTAGGCGGGAATTCTATCTCACCACACCTGCCTTGAGCAGGGACGGGATCTCCTTCATTGGTCAGCGTGCCGGTAGATCACCCGTCCTCCTCGGATTGTGTACATCACCTGCGTGAACGCTGCGGGATCTCCCAAAGCAGGATCAGCGGAAAGCACTGTGAGATCTCCATCCATCCCCTTTGCCACCGCGCCCTCATGCGCCGACACTCCGAGCCTCCGCGACGGAACCGTCGTCAGCATCGCGAGCACATCGCGATAAGACAGTCCCACCCGGCAAAGCTGCCTGTACTCTTCGCCGACATCGTAGTCCGTGAGAAAGCCGGTATCCGTGCCGAACATCAGCTCGCCACCCATCGCGTGAAAGCTCTTTACAATTGCGCGAATCTCCACAATATTGTTCGTGTCCGAGAAGAGCTTCAGCGTGGGCACCATCGTCATATGATGCTCCACAGCCTTCCTCAGCAGAGCGTCGTCAACGCCATTCACTGTATCCGGAGCATGCGCCAGCACATCCACCCCGCTCTCAATTGCCACCCGGATGCCTTCCGAGTTTGACGGGTGCGCAAAGACGATCTGTTCATGGCGGTGGGCATCCTCGACTGCCCTGTGCGCCAGTGTCAAAGACATCGGCACCACCTTGCCACGCTCCACATACGAACCCGTAAAAAGCTTCACCACATCGGAGCCGAGAGCGCGATTGCGCTCGATCAACGCATCCACCTGAGCCTCGTCTTCCGGCTGTCCCAACTGCGCGCGAGCCTGCGGTGGAAGATCGGCCAGATAGAAGGGCAACGCATGCGGCGGAAAAAGCGGCCAGCCGGCCGTGTAGATGCGCGGCCCGAGCACCTCGCCGCTCTCCACACGCCGTCGCAGCGTCACTGTGTTCTGCGGGTCCGAGCCCGTATCGACGATGGAAGTAAATCCCGAGTGGGTCAGCATCGCCTGCATCTGTTCCGTCAGCCGGGCAGCGGGAGCATGGGCAGCATCCTGCCATTTCGGCTCGGTAAAGTGCACATGCGTATTCCAGAAGCCCGCGCAAACAACGCAGCCCTTGCATGGCAACACCGTCGCTCCCCTAGCCTTCACACGGTGAGTCGCAAGCTCCACGATCTTTCCTGAGTGCACCACAACCGTCGCTCCCGTCAGCGGAGGAGCCTCCGGCGAGATGTAGACCTTCGCATCTTCGATCACCAGGTCCTGAGCCGCACATCTCCCAACCACCGAACACAAGAGCAGGATCAGAAAGAATCTCATTGCCGGGTGATACGCAGGTGCGCTGCAACAAGTTCGCTTCCGCAAAAAAAGAAGAGCCTCCCGGATCGGGAGGCTCTTCGCTCTTCGAAGGGAGATCAGCAGGCTACTGCATTGTGACGCCGCCCTGCGTCTTCTCTTCCTTCTTCTTCTCGTTCTCCTTGCGAGCTCCCATCGCCTTCTGGGCCCACTCGTCAGCCTTGGCCAGATCATCTTTGCGGGCATTCTCATCGCCGCACTCGATATCGGCCTTGCGGCGATAGGTCAGGTTGAGGTACTGCATGGCATCGTCGTAAGTCGTGTTGATCTGGACTGCCTTCTGCAGATACTGCATGCCTTCGTCAACCAGCGCCGTATTCTGATCCTTCAGCTTCTGGCAGGTGGCCTTGCTCTTCTTCACGTTGCCATTGCCGTCATCCGTCAGGCCATCCGCAGCAAGAATCGTCTGAGCATTCTTGTATGCCTGAATCCAGTCCACGACGCCAATCGTGTAGTGCGCCTCTGCGTCGTTCGCATCCAGAGCGATGACCTTCTTCTGATACTCCTTGGCCTCCTCGAACTTCTTGGTATTGAAGTTGATGGAAGCGACCTGTTTGAGCGCCCCTACATCATTCGGATTGTTGGCCAGCACTGCCTGAAAGCCGTCGAGCGCTTTCTTTGCGAGGGCCAGGTTTTCAGGAGTATCGAGATTTGGAACGACCTGGTAGGAATACGCGGTCGCAAGGTAAAGCTTCGCGTCGGCGGAGTTGGGATCCAGGCTGATGGCACTCTGGAAATGGTTAACCGCTTCTTCATAGCGCGCGTTTTTGAAGGCTTGCACGCCTTTAACGAGCTGGTCGCGCGACTTTAGCTTATTGCATCCGGTAACCGTACTAAGCATCAGCGCCAGCAGAGCGGCCGTAACCGGAATCCGAGCGGTCAATTTCATGGGACGTGATATCTCCTTCAGATGGGCGCGTATTGTCTGTGGACGGTTCGATGAAACGAAAAATTGTGCTTGCCGATTGATTGTAATGGTATACCGCCCTCTGTGACCAGTGGCGGAAGTTCTATTCGTTACGATTCTTCGATATGTTGCCGATCTCAATCAAAAATTCTTGAAGGGCAGGCTCAGCGGTGGCCGCTTCAAATCATCGAGATCAAAATTACAACTGCAAAAGCAAACGAATCGGGCGGCCGCTCTTATAGCCGGACCGCCCGAATTGATTCCCTGGTGCGAGACCTGACTAAACTATTGTCCTGCTTCAACCCGCGGTGTGATCAGACCGATATTATCAACCCCGGCCTGATGGCCGAAATCAATCACTTCAGCAACCTTGCTGAAGTCCAGGTCCTTGTCACCCTTGACGAACATGACCTTCTCCTGGCGAGCGGAAAAGATCTCAACCAGCTTGGGCTCGATGTCCTGTTTATTGAAAGAGGTGTCGTTGATCTTGTATGAAGGAGCGCCCGCACCATTGGAGAGGACCTGCACCACGATCGTACGATCGTTCGGCTGATCCTGCGTCTTTTCCTTCGGCGGCTGCGGAACCAGCGTGTCCAGCCCCTTCGGGGTTACCGGCACGATCACCATGAAGATAATCAGCAGTACCAGCAGTACGTCGATCAGCGGCGTCACGTTCATATCGGACATCGCTCCGCCGGTATTTCCACCACTCATTCCCATCGGATTCTCCTCGGAGCTACGACCTATTCAAATAGGCGCAGCTGGTTACTTCTTCTTCGTATTTATGTCAGCTTCTTCGCGCTTTTCCGTCAACAGGCCAAGCTGGCTCACGCCTGCCGCTCGAACTCCATCGACAGCGTCCATCACCTTGCCATAGTTGGCCCTGGCATCGGCGCGCATATAGACCTGCTTGGTGGTCTTGTTCTCGAGCTTCGCCGAAATCTTCGGTCCCAGGTCGTCCAGAGTTACCTGGTCGCCGCCAAGGAACGTTCGTCCATCCCGCGTCACCGCAATCGTGATCGCGTCTTCCTTGTTCGCGTCTTCCATCACCGTCGCCGAATCGGTCTTCGGAAGGTCGACGTTCACCTTGTTGTTCAGCATGGGGGTGATCACCATGAAGATAATTAGAAGCACCAGCATGACGTCCACCATCGGGGTCACGTTGATGTTGGAGTTGACCTTTTTTCCTTCTTCCCGCTTGCTGATTCCCATATGCCTGTGCTCCGTGCGGCTATGCCGTATTCACTCGTCCTGCAAGGGCCGTTCCCGTCGATCCTGCTGCGGGCCTCGCTTTGGGTTCTCCGGATGCCATAGTTTTGGGCGTCCGGAGAACCTTTGAGCTGTAACTCTCGCGGGATGCTCTCGGTTGTGCGTCTTCCATAGCGGAAAGGCTACAGCTTAGCGGTGGCTCTGCTTGATGAAGTAGTCCACCAGCTCGCTGGAGCTGTTGTCCATCTCCACGTCGAAGGCCTCAACCTTGCCCGTGAAGTAGTTGAAGGTCATAACCGCCGGGATGGCGACCAGAAGACCGAACGCCGTCGTTACCAGAGCTTCCGAGATACCGCCGGCGACCGCGCCGATACCGGAGGTCTTCTGCGTAGCGATCTGCTGGAAGGCGTTCAAGATACCAACGACGGTTCCGAATAGGCCGATAAACGGTGCCGTCGATCCGATCGTCGCCAGACCGCCCAGGCCGCGCTTCAGCTTGGCGTGAACGATCGCCTCCGAACGCTCAAGAGCGCGCTTGGAGCTCTCGATCTGCTGTTCGGTGATGGCGCCGCCGGAACCGAAGCTGCGGAACTCCTGCAGACCGGCGGTGACAACCTCGGCAAGGTGCGACTTCTTGGAGCGGTCGGCAACCTTGATCGCCTCGTCCAGACGGCCGTCCTTGAGGGCACCGGCGACCTTGGGGGCGAACTCACGCGACTGCTTGCGGGCCGCCGAGAAGTACAGCGCGCGGTCGATGATCACGGCCAGCGACCAGATCGACATGATGAAGAGAAGAATGACGACTGCACGGGCCAGATTACCCATGTTGCCCCAGAGCTGCAGAGGGCTGAATCCAACCTGCGCCGCCTGGAAGAACAGCGCGAGCGAAGTGGGTACATGAATCATGTTTGCGAGATGAGCGTGAATCACAGAATATTCCTCCTGATTGGAAACTCTAAAGCTTCGTATTTCAGAATCGAACTCCCCAGAGGTGTGATGCACTGAAGGAGAAACGAGTAAGGTCGTTATCGTCTCGAGCCGCCCATTTGCAGGCGACCCGCATGAAGGAGTCTAGCCGCCGAAGTTGAAGTTCACAGTAATGGTGGTTTCTACCTCGGTGGCTTCGCCGTTCAGAACATACGGCTTATATTTCCAATTGCGCACCGCATCCAGCGCGGAGGCGCGCAGCATCTCCGGACCGCTGATCACCTGCAGGTTCTGGACGGTTCCAGTCTTGGAGATGATGGCGTGCAGGACAACCGCACCCGAGACGTGAGCCGCCTTGGCGATCGGAGGATAGATCGGCTTCGGCTGTGAGATTGCATTACCGGCAACCACACCGCTCGAGACACGAATCGGACCCTTTGGCTTCTCTACCTTGACTACCGGTGCGGGGGCGCTTCCAATGCCGCCCATCACGCCGCCAGGAACGCCGGAGCCGGAACCCATACCGCTCATACCGGCAACACCGGCCATCTGCGGAGGCGCGGCCTCCTCCTTCAACATCTTGATGTCCTTGGGAATCTTGGTCGGAGCGTGCAGACCCTGATCGATCTCCGAAACCATCTTGATCGGCTTAACCACCTGCGCCGGGGGTGGCGGCGGGGGCGGCGGCGGGGGTGGTGGCGGTGCCGTAAGCATGGCGGTCAACGCCGTCCTGGGCAGTGCCTCGGGATACAGCAGTGGGATCAGAATCAAAGTTCCAAGAATGGCAGCATTGAAAACAAACGTGCCGATCATCCAGTACTTGGACTTCGTCTTGATCTTGCCGCCGGATTCCATCAATGAGTCTTCAAACATATCCAGCCTCGCGGAGAAGAGCTATTTGACTATAGACACCACGGCTTTTTGGTTTGTTCCCGGATTCTGGGTTCTTTTGATTCTTTTTTGAAATTATTTACGCCTTGACCCTTTTGCCCGTAGGCAGGGTCGCGGCCTTGCCCCGTTTCGAGCGCCATTCCTGGTACGCCACCAGCATCGGAGCCGCCACCGCGATCGACGAATACGTGCCGATCAGGATGCCAACCACCAGTGCGAAGGAAAATCCGTGAAGTACCTCGCCGCCAAACAGATACAAGCTCAGCACTGTCAGAAACGTCAGCCCTGAGGTCAATACGGTACGACTCAGGGTTTGATTGATTGATTTATTAACCACCGTGGCCAGCGAGTCACGTCGCGAACCCACAAGATTTTCCCGGATACGGTCGAAGACGACGATCGTATCGTTCATCGAATAGCCGATCAGGGTCAGGATCGCCGCGATCACCGTAAGGGTAATCTCCTGATTCGTAAGGCTGAAGGCTCCGATCGTAATCAGGGTGTCGTGAAACACCGCCACAACCGCCGCCACCCCGTAGATCAGCTCGAATCGGAACCATAGATAGATCAGCATGCCGATCAGCGAGTACAGCGTCGCCAGCATCGCCTGGTTCTGCAGCTGCTTGCCTGCGGTCGGGCCTACGATCTCTACCTGCTCCACCGTGGCTTTTGAGTCGTGATAGTTGGCGGACAGCGCGTTCTCGACGGCCTGGCGCCCGGCATCATGCGCCTGGTCAGTCGCTGACGTGATCGGCAGTGCGATGATGACCTTGTTCGCCGCATGGCCGCTCGGATCGCTGACCCGCTGAATTCGCGCGTCATGGACCCCGGCCTTATTCATCGCCTGGCGAATGTGGTCCTCATTCGGGGCCTGGTCGAACGCCACGCGGATCTGCGTTCCGCCCGTAAAGTCCACGCCTTTGGGAATGCCATGCCAGAACAGCATGCTCAACACTCCGGCTACGGAGAAGATCAGGGAGAATCCAAGGAAATACCACTTCTTCCCCAGCCAGTCGATGTTAGTGCTCTTGAAAAGTTCCACGATACCGTTCCTCTAAGCCTCAGGCTGCAGCCTCATCGTTCAGCTTCAGCTTTCCGCTTTCTAAACTTGTCATTCCTGCCGGAGTGAAGGGGGGTGGAGGAATCTGTTCTTCCACCACCCGATCTCTTCGTCCTGCTAAATCGAAAGCGCTGCTCCGCGCTCCTTGTTCTTCAGGTGCGAATCGAAGATCACACGCGAGACGAATACAGCCGTGAACAGGTTCGCCAGAAGGCCGAACGCCAGCGTCACAGCGAATCCGCGTACCGGCCCCGTCCCGAACACGAACAAAATCAGTGCCGAGACGATCGTCGTCACGTGCGTGTCGATGATGGTGACCCAGGCATGCGCAAAACCCTGCTGCACAGCTACTGCGGCCGACTTGCCAGCCCGCATCTCCTCGCGAATTCTCTCGAAGATCAGCACATTCGAGTCCACGCCCATACCGATCGTCAGAATCACGCCCGCGATCCCCGGCAGCGTAAGCACCGAGCCCGCGAATCCCATAAAGCCCAGCAGGATCACCAGGTTCAGAATCAGTGCGAGACACGCATTGATTCCCGCGCCGCGATAGTAGATCAGCATAAAGATCATCACGGCCAGAAGCCCTACCACTGCCGCGATGACACCCTGCCGGATCGAAGCCGCGCCCAGGCTCGGCCCCACCGTGCGCGTCTCCAGGAACGAGATCGTCGCCGGCAGCGCTCCGGTCCGCAGCATCAGCGAAAGATCGGCGGCCTGCTGCTTGGTAAATCCACCCTCAATCTCGCCTCGGTCGCGAATCGCCGAGTTGATGCTCGCCACCTCGCGCACCTTGTTGTCCAGCACAATCGCCATCGAACCTGGCGTCGCGCTCGTCGAGCTGTGCTCGCTGGTGTACTTGTAGAAACGGTCGCCCGCCTCGGTCGTCAGATTGAAGGTGATATTCGGACGCCCGTTCTGGTCCGTCGAAGGCTGCGCGTCGCGGAAGTCCGTTCCCTCTACCTCGCTCACCCGCTTCAGCAGCCAGATCTGGTCGGGAGCCCCCGCCGAAACCGAGCCATGCATCAGCACCGAGTCCGCCGGAACCACTCCTCCGCTCGATTGCAGCGCCTCCTGGTCATTCGCAAACGGTCCGCCCGCTACCGCGTGAATCTCCAGCTTCGCCGTCGACTGAATAATCTCTTCCACTCTTGCCGGGTCATCCAGGCCAGGCAGCTCCACAAGAATCTGGTTGTCGCCCAGGCCATACTTCTGGATCACCGGCTCGGTCACGCCCAACTTGTCCACGCGTTCCCGAATCGTCTCGATCGAAGTCTCGACCGTGCGATTGGCAAGGTCGCGAGCCGCGGCCTGCTTCATCGTCAGCGTCGTCGAACCGTCCGCCCCCGAGGCAACATCGTAGGCGCTGTAATTCGGGCCATTGAACACGCCACGCGCGTCGGTCAGCTTTCCGGCGGGAATTCCCGTAACCACGATCGTCTGCGGCCGTGAAGCATCGGTCCGTCCGGCGGATACACCCGAAATGCCCGCAGTCGACAGATCCGTCTGCAGCCTAACGGCATCCCGGTCTACCGAGGAGGCGACAGCCTCATCCACGTGGACCTCCAGCACCAGGTGGATTCCACCCTTCAGGTCCAGTCCCAGGTTGATGCGCCGGGCGATCGATTCCTTCAAACCGCCATGCGGGATACCCACGATGCCGTAGCAGAAGACCAGCAGCACCCCAATGATGAAAGCCGTTTTATAGGCCAGATTCTTTCCCATGATCTCTCTTCACTTCACAGCGCTTGCGGCCTCATATCCCTGCCGCACACGCCTTCTCTTCCCTTTAAATCTCTCTCGGAGTCGCGCTTCTAAGCTGCCGGTTCCTCGGTCGTAACCGCGGCAATCGCGCTCTTCACAAACTCCAGCTTCACGCCATCCGGCTGCACCCGCAAAATCAGCGAATCGTCCTTCACCGTCAACACCGTGCCCCGGATTCCGCCATTGGTGGTCACGCGATCTCCGGACTTGATCTGCTCCAGCATCGCCTGCCACTTTTTTTGCTTCCTCTGATTCGGAACGATCATCAGAAAGTACAACACGACGAAGAACAGGATCGGCAGAGCCAGACCGCTCAAACTTCCCAGACCTCCCAGGCCGCTCGGCGCGCTCTGCAACCAGATTGCTGCTGACATCCAAGACTCCATTCCCTTACGAAGCTGACCTCAATTTGCTGAAAAATGGCTCGTGGAAGCGCGCAGATGACGCACTTCTTCCTTTGAGGCCAAAATGAGTGCCTAGCCCCTAAGCATCGCCGTTCGACTGCCCCACTGTCAAGAAATCCGCGCCGCTCCTCTTCCTTGCCCATTCCGGGCAAGCCTCGAATCCCCGCCGTCATTTCTTATCGGACACCTTCAGCGGTCCCACGCTGAAGTGATCGAACACCACCTGAAAATCCTGCTTTCCCGGAGCCGCCGCCACCATGCCAATCTTTACCGGCACATCCGGAGGAAAATACGCCAGCCTCAGCATCGACCAGTTCGCGTCATCCAGCGAGTACTCGATCTGCACCGCATCCTTATGCCGCTGCAACCTCAGCCATATCGACTTCGGACTATCCGAGCGCGGAACCACCGACCAGTCCGAGGCCTCACGCGTCACCACTGCGCTGAGATTCTGTTTGCCATCCACAAACTCGATCCCCGTCTTGATCCAGTTCTTCTCATCGATCCGGATCATAAGTCCCGCCTGGTGATACAGTTCGCGATACTGCCCCGAGATCCGCACCTTCGCCTCGAAATCCCCGCTTCGCTCTTGGTATCGAAAGGGCCCATTGTCCCGGATAAACCCATAATGGGTCACGCGCCAGTAGTCCGTACCGGCAGGCACAGTCTCGGTTAAAACCCCCGCCGACTCCGTCCACTTCGCAGGCTCATGCTCCCACGCGAGCTTCGAGGTCTGCGCACCGGACGTAAAGGAAAGGCTCATAGACAGAATGGCAAGCGCAACGGCACGGTTCAAGGTCGCCTCCATCGGAAGTCTAGCCGCGCTCCCTCAACCCGTCCAGAAAGCTCTGCCGCTGCTCCCCTTGACAACCGACAGGAAGCGGGAGTAAATCTACCTGTCGAAAGCCGAGGGGAACCATGCCGCCTTCCACCGACCTGCTCCAGGGAACGCTCGACCTCCTCATCCTCAAGACTCTCGCCCTCGAGCCCATGCACGGCTGGGGAGTCGCCCAGCGCATCCAGCAGCTCTCAAAAGACGTCCTCCAGATCGGCCAGGGCTCCCTCTATCCCGCCCTCCACCGTCTCGAATACAAAGGCTGGATTCAGTCCGACTGGGGCTCCTCAGAGAACAACCGCCGCGCCAAGTTCTACTCCCTCACCCCCGCCGGCAAGCAGCAACTCGAGTCCGAGCTCGACACCTGGGAGCGGCTCTCCTCCGCCATCGGCCTCATCGTCCGCCAAACACCGGAAACCTCCTCATGATCCACACCCTCCTCACCCGCCTGCGCTTCCTGCTCTTCCCCAGGCCGCACAGCGACCTCGACGAAGAGCTCGCGTTCCACATCGAGCAGTCCACGCTGCAAAAGATCGCCACGGGCGCCTCGCCCGAAGAGGCCCGCCGCCAGACTCTCATCGACTTCGGCGGCATCGAGCGCACCCGCGAGCAATCCCATCAACAACGTCCCGGCTGGTGGCTCGAGACCCTCGCCCAGGACATTCGCTACGCCCTGCGCGGATTCCGCCGCAATCCGCTCTTCACCGCCACCGTCATCGTCACGCTTGCCCTCGGCATCGGGACCACCACCGCCGTCTTCAGCGTCGTCGACCCCATCCTCTTCCGCGCCCTATCCTATGGACATCCCGACCGCCTCGTCTCGGTCGGCCTCACTGCGCCTATCAATCCGCAGGAGTTCATGCTCGGCGGCTCCTTCTATGACTGGCGAGACAATCAGAAGCCCTTCGAAGCATTCGCCGTGGAAGGTGTCTCGGATCACTGCGACCTGACCGAGCGCAATCCCGCACGCCTCACCTGCGCAAAGGTGGAAGCGAATCTCTTGCCTACGCTCGGAATCTCTCCTGTCCTCGGCCGTAACTTCCTTCCCGAAGAGGACCGCCCCAACGGGCCGAAGGTGGCCCTTCTCTCCTACGGCTTTTGGCTCACTCACTACAACCGCGATTCCGGCATCGTAGACAAGCTCATCGAGATCGACGGCAAATCCGTTCGCGTAATCGGAATCCTGCCAAAAGACTTCGAGATGCCTGACCTCATTCCCGCAGATGTCGTGGTGCCATTGGCAATCGACCAGGCGGTCGAACGCAAGTCAGATCCGGGGTCCGTCCTTTTTGCCTTCGCTCGACTCAAGCCGGGAGTAAGCCTCGAACAGGCGACCGCTCAGCTTCAACCCTTATTCGAATACTCGCTGAAACTCGTTCCTCCCGCGTTTCGCAAGGAAGTCCACTTCATCGTCCGTTCCATCCGCGACCGTCAGATGAACGATGTGCGCCCGGCCGCGTGGATTCTCCTCGGCGCTGTGCTCGCCCTTCTGCTGATCGCCTGTTCCAATGTTGCCAGCCTCTTTCTTACACGAGCAGCCACACGCGAGCGGGAGCTTGCCGTCCGCTCCGCCCTGGGAGCCAGCCGTGGCCGCCTGATCCGCCAGACGCTCACCGAGACAATGCTGCTTACAGTTGCAGGAGCAGCGATCGGTTGGTTGCTGGCCGAGTTGCTTCTGCGAGTCTTCGCCTCCATCGCTCCGGCGGGCCTCCTCTTCCTCGGTAAGGCGCAGCTTAATCTCCGCATCATGCTGTTCACCGTCCTTCTTTCGCTGGTCTGCGGTGCCATCTTTGGCTTGATCCCAGCTCTCCAGAAGCCACGTGCCGAGGCATTAATCGCGCGTTCGATGAGCCACCCCACGCACGCAGTCCTTCGGCGAACCCTGGTCGTCGCACAGATCGCCGTAAGCATGATTTTGCTGTCCGGGGCCGCGCTCCTTCTGCGCAGCTTTCGCAACCTGCAGCAGCAGAATCTCGGAATGCAGACACATGGCGTTCTCACTGCTGCCATCGTCTTGCCACAATACCGTTACTCAACCGGTCAGAAGCAGATGGAGTTCTTTCAGCAGGTAGAGTCCAGGTTGCGACGTCTGCCCGGTGTCTCGTCGGTAGGGCTCAGCGATACACTCCCGCCCGGTGGAGTGCATCGCGAACAGATCTACAGCGTTTTAAAGGTCGACGGAAGGCCCCCCTCGGCAAACGGGACAGGCGGAATGGTGAGCTGGCGCTGGGTCACCCCGGCCTACTTTCACGCTCTCGATATCCCAATTGTGCGAGGCCACGGCTTTATCGAAGGGGAACGCACCTCAAGCGACCACCTCATGATCCTGAGCAGTTCGCTCGCAGCCCGCCTGTTCCCCGACGGCAACCCAATCGGTCAGCGTATCCGCCCAAACCCCGCAGTTCCTTGGTACACAGTCGTAGGCATCGCCGCGAATGTAAAGAACGCTGGCCTCTCCGGCCCGCCCAACCCGGAGTTCTACCAGCTCCGCCGCAACCTCGCTGAGGACTGGGATCGCTGGGGCGCAACCATGATTATGGAGACCACCGTGCCGACGGACACCATGATGCCGTGGGTGCGAACCCAGATCGCCGAGGTCGATCCCACCGTCGCTTTCCAAATCGAAACATTGAGTCAGCGAGTCAGCCGACTCGCCGAACGTCCCCGCTTCGAGAGCGCGCTCCTCGGTTTCTTCGCCTTCACCGGACTCCTCATGGCCATCATCGGGCTCTACGGCATCACCGCCTTCATGGTCACCCAGCGCACCCAGGAGGTAGGGGTCCGCATGGCCCTCGGAGCCAGCCGCTCCAACATCCTGCGCCTCATCCTCTGGGACGGCATACGCCTCATCGCGCTGGGCGGAGCCGTCGGCCTCTGCGCCGCCCTCGCTGTCTCGCGATTGCTCAAAAGCCTCCTCTTCAGCATAGGTCCGCACGACCCCGCCACCTTCATAGGAGTTACAGCCCTGCTCGCCCTCGTAGCTCTGGCCGCAACCCTCCTCCCCGCCCGCTCCGCAACCAAAGTCGATCCCGTCGTAGCCCTGCGCTACGACTAGCCACGGCACCACCCATCACAAGACCACGAATCAAGTCATCGCAACCAAAGCCCAGCCCCACCACCGCGTCGTCTTGACCGAAGCGCAGCCCCACCACCACGTCGTCTTGACCGAAGGGCAGCCTGGCCAATACGTCATCTCGACCGAAGCGCAGCGAAGTGGAGAGATCCCTGTATTGCGCTTATGCCGCCACCAATGCCTCCGAAGGCATATCGCCCGAACCATGTCATCCTGAGCAAAGCCCAAAGGGGCGAAGTCGAAGAGCTTGCCGTGAGCAAAGCCGAACGGGTGCCGCACTAGCAGCAGAAGAAAAGGGGGCTTCAGCCCGGGGGTACGCTTTCTATTCGTGAGACACCCCGAAACCCCCGCAACTATAATCCGCCCATGCCCGACTCACTCGAGCAGGATCCCCGCGTCTACTTCGCCGCCGAGAGAACCTTTCTCGCCTGGATACGCACCGGCATAGCCCTCATGGGCTTCGGCTTCGCCATCGCCCGCTTCGGAATCTTCCTGCGGGAGATGCAGCCCGGCCAGTCAGGCCACCCCAGATGGACCTCTCCGGTTACCGGAGTCTTGCTCCTCGCCCTCGGCGTAGCCGTAAATGTGCTCGCCTCGCTCCAGTACGCCGGAACCATCCGCCAGCTTCGCGAAGGTTCCTGGATACCCGGCAGACTCTCGAAGACAGCCCTGTTCCTCGCCCTGTTCCTCGCTGCCCTCGGAATCGTCATGGGTACCTTGCTGCTTCTCATGCAATGAACGGCCCGAGTCCAATCTCTGGATCGTCGCCAAGGTCACCCATTCAAGCGAAGCTCGAACTACCTCGCATATCATCCGAACCAGGTCATCACGATCAAAGCCCAACCCTACCAACACGTCATCTCGACCGAAGCGCAGCGAAGTGGAGAGATCCCTGTATCTCCCCTTTCCCACCACCAAATCGTCGCCGGGACCACCACGAGCGAAGCTCAAACCCCCCGGAAAGAACCTGTCAAGCCCCTCCGGCACCTAACCCATTCCCCATGAACAACATAGAAATGCCGATTCCCCCACATCAACCACTAAAATAGAAGTAGATCCTCAAATCCAGACCTACCCATAGAACCCAAATAAAATCAGTACTTTAGAACTAAACCTTTTACAATCAAGACCCTGCACCCGAGGTCCGGGCCTAAACAAAACAGAATCAAGACTTTGCACAAAAAGCAGGGGGATGGGGTATCAGCAACTGCAGATCTGAAGAATTTGAACCGTAAAGACAGCCGCAACACTCAGATACCTAGAGAGCAAGGCCGATGAATCCAGATACCTTCGCAGTCCGCCGCGCCGCCTTTCGCACCCTCCACGAATCCGGCTTCTTTGTTATCCCAAATCCCTGGGACGTGGGCACCGCGCGTTATCTGCGTGGTCTAGGCTTCAAGGCGCTGGCCACCACCAGCTCCGGCTTCGCCTTCTCCCACGGCCTGCCCGACGCCGACTGGGCCGTTCCCCGCGATGCCGCCCTCGAGCATATCCGCTCCATCGCCTCTGCCGTCGACATCCCCATCAACGCGGACTTCGAATCCGGCTACGCGCACTCTCCCAATGAGGTCGCCGAAAACGTCCGCCTCTGCGTCGCCACCGGAGTCGCCGGCCTCTCCATCGAGGATGCCACCGGCGATCCCAACCGTCCGCTCTACGATCTCTCCCTCGCCACCGAGCGCATCCGCGCCGCCAAGCAGGCCATCGGACACTCTGGCGTCCTCCTCACCGCTCGCTCCGAAGCCTTTCTCACCGGCCATCCCGAGCCTCTCCGCGAGTCTCTCCGCCGCCTCGAAGCCTACGCCGTCGCCGGAGCCGACGTCCTCTACGCCCCCGGAGCCCACACCCGTCCCGAGGTGGAAGCCATCGTCAAGGCCGCTCACCCGCTCCCGGTCAACATCCTCGTCTGCTCCAGCGCTCCGCTCTCGCTTCCCCAGCTGGAGCAACTCGGAGTCCGTCGCGTCAGCACCGGCTCCGCGCTGGCCCGCGCCGCCTGGACCGGCTTCATCGCCGCAGCCCAAGGAATTGCGCGGCAACAGACCATGGCCGGCCTCGACGGAATTACTCCCTACGACGAGATCAACAACTTCTTCCGCAAGGACCGCGCCAACCTCGCCATCGCCGAAGCCGACCGGCAGCGATAGCCGGCACCCTTTTCGCGAAGAAAGCAGGACCCAACATCAGCTCCGCAAGCGGACCACCGAGCGACAGCAGGTTAGGTCTGAAACCGTAGCACGCTCTTCGCCTTCAGCTTCGCCGCCTCTTCTTCGCGGTTCTTCGGAGGCGCAGCCGTCTCGAGCGAGCGGAGAAGCTCGGTCGAAATCCCAGCGATCGCATCGATCGCCTCTTGAAACGCCTTCTCGTTCGCCTTCGACGGTTTGTTGAAGCCTGTAATCTTCCTCACAAACTGCAGGGAAGCCGCCCGCACCTCGTCCTCGGTCACAGGCGGATCGAAGTTGAAGAGCATCTTGATATTTCGGCACATAGCCGGACCTCCAGTCCCAGGGCATTCGCAACACTGGAGACCACTTTACGCGCTCGACCGGCTCTCCTGCACGGCCTCAATCGCCCGAAACCGCCAGGTCCAGATCCTTCATCACCGCAGGATCTCCAATCACCTCGATCCCCGCAATCTTTTCTCCCGTAAACGTGAAACGCAGCACGCGCATCAAGCGGCCATGCGGAGCAAGCAGCATGCCCGGAACTCCATCCACCAGCACTTGCTGAATGAAGCGCGCTCCCCTCGCGAAGACGATCGCCTGTTTCGCCCAGACCTCGGCTCCGCGAACCTCCCTTTGTCCGCCCGGCTCCCTGGAGGCCTCGTCGATTCGAATCACAAACTCGGGATCGAGCACCGCCACCATGTCCTGCACATCCCCTGCCCGCAGCGCCGTCAGAAGCCTTTCGACAAGCCGTCGCTGACCACTCAGCTGCGCCTCCGCCACCGGCGCTCCCTGCACCCTGCGGCGAGCCCGGCTTGCAAGCTGCCTGGTGGCCATCGCCGACCTTCCGACAATACTGCCGATCTCCTCAAACGACACCGCGAACAGATCGTGCAGCACGAAAGCCAGCCGCTCCGCCGGAGTCAGTCTATCTAGAACCACCAGCAACGCAACACCAACCGCGTCCGCCATCACCGCCTCGCGCTCCGGGTCAGCTCCCCCGCCGGCTCGAGCCGCAGGCTCTGCTGCCTGGGTCTCCATCGACTCTTCGCGCCGCGACTTCCTCGACCGCAACATATCCAGGCAAACGCGGCTGACTACCGTGGTGAGCCATCCGCCAAGATTTTCGATCGCGCTCGAGTCCGATCGGCTCAGCCGAAGCCAGGCCTCCTGCACCGCGTCATCCGCCTCGTTCAGCGAACCCAGCATCCGGTACGCGACCCCACGCAGATGCCCTCTGTTCTCCTCGAACTGCTCCGCCAGCCGATCCTGTCCTTGCACCGCCATACTCCCTCACTGCAAGCTCTGGGGCATCCTCTATAAATGATCCCCTAAATGTTACAAATATCAAACTCGCCGAGATCACATCCTACGAAGCAGATGCCGCCGAAGCCGAAAAGTCTTTCAGCCTCGCCGAAACAGGCACTCCAAGGATACGGCTCACTGGGCGGAGAGCCCACGACATTACATTCAGCAGCGCAAGGACCGTCGGCGCAATCACATATCCCATCTCCCCGCACACCGCATGCGATACCGCCGCTCCCGTCATCACAAAGAACACTCCAGCGTAAGCCCACTCCTTCAGTCTCGGTAGTCCCGGCCACACCAGCGCCAGCCCTCCCAACACCTTCCAGAGACCAACGAGCGTCAGGAAGTACAGCGGATACCCGATCCGCGCCATCCCCTCGACCACCACTCGCGGATGCGCAAGATCCACCAACCCGCCGGACACCAGGGCGAATGCAACCAACCCCGTCGATACCCAATACCAGATCGTCTTCCTCTTCATCTCTCTGCTCCGTTCTGTCCGCTGTCACACTCTCGCGATCCGCTCCGTCATGGTGATGACGAAGCGATTTCGCCCGATGTGACAACGGGGCGGAGAAATCGTGTCCGGGTCGGAGCTCGTCCGATCGCAATCCTGCAACACCGAAGGAGAACAACGATGCAACCACGTATGACCAACCCCGCAATGCTCCTGCCAGAGGCCATGCAAGCCCTTATGGCGCTGGGCGCAGCAGCCAAGCAGGATAATGGCGTGCCCGCCACCACTCTCAATCTCATCTACCTCCGCGCCAGCCAGATCAACGGCTGCAGCGTCTGCGTCGACATGCACGCTCGTGCCGCAAAACAGGCCGATGAGACCGACGAGCGCCTCATCGCCGTAGGTGCCTGGCATGACGCACCCTACTTCACCCCTGCCGAGCGCGCCGCACTCGCTTTTACCGAGGCCGTAACCCGGATGGCCGACCGCGCAGACCCCGTTCCCGACGACGTTTGGTTTGAGGCGGCGCAACATTACGACGAGAAGGCCCTCGCCGCCCTTACCCTCAACGTCGCCATGATTAATCTCTGGAATCGAATCAATGTGCCCTCAAAGCAGGTCGCGGGCGAGTGGATTAAATCCGCCGAAGCTAAAAAGTGGCAAGAGGAGCACGCCGCCGCGACAACCCGATAAACCCAGGCCAGCGGTCATCGCCGCTTCAACAGGACCGCTGGCCTTCTCCAACTATGGCAGCCCCACATCGTCCACCCTGCATCTCACTGGCGATGGGTGGGGAAGTCATACATACTCACATTCCTGCGCGACTTGATCGACTTCCATGGTCCCGCTGGCATTGGCTCATCGTCACCGGGCTCGGAATCACCTGGGTCCTCGACGGCCTTGAGGTGACGCTCGCCGGAACCATCGGCGGTGTCCTCAAGCAAGCCCTGAACATGACCGACTCCCAGGTCGGTCAGTCAGCCACCTTTTACCTCGCCGGTGCCGTAATCGGCGCCCTGTTCTTCGGCTGGGCCACCGATCGCCTGGGACGCAAGAAGCTCTTCACCATCACCCTTCTCGTCTACCTGGTTGCGACCGGAGCCACTGCACTCTCCTGGAACTTCGAGAGCTACTCCGTCTTTCGTTTCATTACCGGTCTCGGCATCGGTGGCGAATACGCTGCCATCAATTCCGCCATCGACGAGCTTATCCCCGCCCGGCTTCGCGGACGCATCGACCTCATCATCAACTCCACCTACTGGCTCGGCGCTGCACTCGGAGCCGGAATGACCGTCATCCTTCTGAACGGCCATCGGTTCAACCCCGACTTCGCCTGGCGCTTTGCCTTCGGCATCGGCGTCGTTCTTGGAGCCGGAATCCTCTTTCTCCGCCACTTCGTTCCCGAGAGCCCGCGCTGGCTCGTCATCCACGGCCAGAACGAAGCCGCGGAAAAGATCGTCTGCGATGTGGAAGACAAAATCACAAAACAAACCGGGCAGAGGCTTCCCCATCCCACCGAAGACGCCGTCGAGATTCATACCCGCACCCATACCCCCCTCAAAGAGGTCTGGATGGCCATGATGGGAGAAAATCGCTCCCGCTCCCTCCTCGGCCTCACTCTCATGGTGGCGCAGGCTTTCTTCTACAACGCCATCTTCTTCACCTATGCACTCGTCCTCGAGCGCTTCTACAACATCCCTCCCACCAAGGCCGGCTACTACATCTTTCCCTTTGCCATCGGCAATGTACTCGGGCCAATCCTTATGGGGCATCTCTTTGACACCGTCGGCCGCAAGAAGATGATCTCGCTCACCTATGCTCTCAGCGGCATCCTGCTCGCCATCACCGGCTGGCTCTTCGTCGAGGGAATGCTGACCGCCATCACTCAAACTATCTGCTGGACGGTGATCTTCTTTATTGCCTCCTCGGCCGCCAGCGCAGCTTACCTCACCGTCAGCGAGATCTTTCCGCTTGAAGTTCGCGCCATGGCGATCAGCATCTTTTACGCCATCGGCACTCTCATCGGCGGAGTCGCCGGGCCTGCCCTCTTCGGCGCCCTGATTCAAATGGGCTCAGCCGTCCATCTCTTCTGGGGATATCTCGCTGCTGCTGCCCTCATGGTGATCGCCGCCGGAACCGAGATCGTCTTGGGAGTCGCAGCCGAAGGGCAGTCTCTCGAAAAAATCAGCAAGCCTCTCTCCGCCAGAGGCTGAGGTCGCGTTTTTTGAGTCACACCCCTGCAATCAATGCGCTTCCGCCTGCCGTTTCACATGCTCCAGCACGCGCATATGAATGTCGTGCACGATGGAATCGGATATACCGCGCCAGTACGCCTGAGGCCAGAAGTAATTCTGATACCACGTCGTTCCTTCCAGCAGCGTGCGGTGCTCATCCAGCGCCACCAGTCTGAACTGTCCATGCTTCGACCGCATATAGTTGCGCTCCAGGTGCGGGGGCATCACCTTCCACGGGCTGATCTCGCGCAGTGATTGCGGCTGAGCAGCAACATCAAAGCCAAGCAGATGATTCTCATCCCATGTCGTAACCGGCTCGACAAAATCTCCAGTTGAAAATCTGCAGTATCGCACCGCGCCCGGCCCCGACCCCTTGATCTCCGCGCCGATCGGGTATGCGATTCCCGCTCGAAAGATCAGCTCTTCCGGAGGAGCCAGTGGAGGAAAAGAGATTACGTTCTTCCATACCGTGGAGACCGGCGCGTCGATAATGATGCTGCTTGTTACCGAAAGCACAGGCGGCTCCAGCCTGGTGGCATGCTCGGTGAACATGATCATCGGAAGCACCGTAATGCATGCCGCAAAGGTAGGCCGACCCGGTGTATCAGGCCGCCTGCGCAGAATCTCCCGTGCGATCTCTCCGCCTGCAATCGAAAAAGGAAGAGCAAGCGGAAGCGCCATCACAAGACAAAGCGCGCCCTCCATGGCGAATCCAAGCAAGACCACGCCGATCAACAGCGTTGTAATCATGCATACTGTGGCTGTCTCCTTGCCGGTGCGGATGCCGCCGACGTTCAGAAACCAGGAGGCCACAAATCCCGTGAGAAACGGCACTCCCAGGAACAGGCCCCAGGCGTATTCCACCAGGATTCGCGTGTCCAGCGACACGAGGCAAAGGCCAAGCGCCGTTGCAACTACGACCCCTGCTATCGCCCTGCGTCTTCCATCGTCCTCGGAGACCTCCGTAGATTCAGTACTTGCGGCCGTATCGTCCTCGTGATCTTGGTCCACACCGGGCGCGAGTGAAAGCCAGAGAAACATCGCTAGATTCGCAAGCGGAACGAAGAGCAGGAACACCCATCCCGCATGCCTTCCGGCGTCGCGCAGCCTCCGCAGCGTAAGCGCGACACCCGCCCAGAAAAACGGAATTGCGATCCCCCAGAGATAGATATACATCTGTCTGTGGTTCGCCAGTCCTGCAAACGATCCCCCAAGCTGCGGATAAATATAGTTCCAGATATGCCAGGGCTGGTGAAACTTCGTCGCGACGGACCGGTCGATCGCGTACTTCAGTGCCACCAGTATGACGGCGGCCAGAAAGTAAGGCAGCCGCGATATGCGTCCCTCCCACGTGAACAGCCACATCCATCTCTCGCGTCGCATAGCGCCTCTTTTTGAACACGTTCAATATATTGCATAGCCCGAGTGGGAAATCAATCTATTTTTGAACGCATTCAAATCTAAGGCTTTGCCCCTGGAAATGAATCCTTTAGCTTTTTGGGTGCGCAGAAGTTCCCAGCAATCGCTGTGACAGCTCTTCCAGCACGCTCTCGGCCTTCTCGTCGCAGAGGCCAGTGTGTACCGGAGAGACCTGGACCATCGTGCTGCGCGGCGAGACCAGCCAATGGAACCGCTCTCGCTGTGACAGCTTTGCAATTGGCCCCGCCGAGGGATCACCTGCCGCAATCTTTGAGATCGCCGCCAGGTGCCTGTGCACCAGCTCCATGTCGATCTGAGGCCAGAGTGCCCTCAGGCGCGTCTCGTCCACGACTACGCGTGCGTCGAGAAACTTCTGCTCCAGGCAAAAGACGATCACGCCCGCGTTAATGAACTCCCCACGCTCCACGCGAGGAACCACGCGCACTACCGCATAATCAAACGAGCTCGGCACGGGCACCGTTGGCCTCCTCTCGAAACTTCGTGGACGCCTTCAGCCTGCGCGACAGGAAGTCTGCATAGACCTGGCGCTTCTGCGTTGCGCCCACGCCGTCCCCCTCCCGCAGCAGCCACCGATCGGGAACCTGTTCCAGGATTCGCGAGATCTTTTCTTCCGTCAGCAGAAGCCGTGCTCTTTCTCCGGCCTCCTCAAGCTCCGTCGCCCACGGGAGAAGGATGTGATTTTTCGACTCACGAAACGGCGATTCCGCGCGCTCGAGCATCGTCTCCCAATCGTGGTGGACATAGAGCGCCGCGCCATGATCGATGAAATAGAGCTCGCGGTGCCAGCAGAGCAGGTTCGCATTGCGCGGCGTGCGGTCCACGTTCATCACAAAAGCGTCGAACCATACCGCCATGGAAGCTGTCTTCGCATCCGCCTCGTCTCGCGCTGCAGGGTCAAACATCGTCGACCCCGGAAGATAGTCGAGGGCAAGATTCAGCCCTACGCTTGCCTTCAACAGATCGCGGATCTCTTGATCCGGTTCGTTGCGTCCAAGCGCCGCGTCCACCTCCATGAAGACGAGCTCGGGAACATTCAATCCCAGCTCGCGTCCAATCTCACCGGCGACCAGCTCCGCCACCAACGCCAGCGGGCCTTGTCCTGCACCGCGAAATTTCAGCACATACAGTCCCAGATCATCGGCAGCAACGATCGCCGGAAGGCTTCCACCCTCACGCAGCGCCGTTACATATTGCGTCGCCCTGACTGTCCTGAGCTGCATCTTTCAAGTGTAGCGGCAATCCAACCGCTGGCCGATGCGCCAGGCTTTTTACTCGCCCTTCGCAGCTGCACTAGCAGAACCATTGGCCTTGAACTCCTCGTTGATCCAAAGCTTCAACGCGTCGAGACTCTGTGACCGCCCAAGGAAGTCCTTCACCAGGCCGGTTGCTGGCTTTGCCGCTCCCGGCTCCAGCACGGTCCTGCGGTAGCGCATCGCCGTCGGTCCTGACAGCAGGTTCGCCTTGTCGAACTGCGAGAAGAAGTCCACCGCGATCACCTTGTCCAGCACGTAGGTGTAGTAGTTCGACGAGTAGCTGGTCAGGTGCGTGAAGCTCGCGTACATGCGATCCCCATCGACGAAGGTGAAGTGGGAGAACCGGTCCGAGTCCTCCCGCAGCAGAGCGTCGAAGTTCACCTGTTCCGGCGCGCGATCATGCACCTGCAGCGAGTAGGTGGAGGCGAACAGCTGGCCCTGCGTCCAACGTCCGCGGCCATAGGCTCCTGCGGCGTTCATCTTCTCCACAAGCGCCGAAGGAATGGTTTCGCCGGTCTGGTAGTGCTTCGCGAAGCTCTGCAAAATCCCGCGATCGCGGAACATCTCCTCCAGCATCTGCGACGGAGCCTCCACGAAGTCTCCCTCCACGCTGAAGCCCCCTGCGTTCGACCACTCTCCCTGGCCGCCGAGAATGTGGTGCATCAGGTGACCGAACTCGTGGAAGAAGATCACCACCTCGCTGTACTCCATCAGGCCCGGATCGCCTTTGGTGCCGCCCGAGAAGTTGCAGATCAGCGCTCCCTCGGGAAGCTGCCGCCCGCGGATTCCCGGGACGATCGGGGCGCTCGAGAACCACTTGTCCTTACCGTCGCGTGGATGCATGTCCAGGTAAATCCGTCCAAGCTTCTTCTTCTCCGCATTCTTGGCCGCGTCTGCATCGTCGAAGACGTCATAGGTCGAAACCGATGCATCCCACGTCTTCGCATCCGGAACCGCGCGGAACTCCACATGGAACAGGCTGGCCGCCGTCTTCAGGATTCCCTTCTGCACCTCGTCATAGGGAAAGTATGGCCGTACGCTCTGCGCGTCGAAGTCGTATCTGGCGCGCCGGTACTGCTCCGACCAGAAGCTCGCATCCGACGACGGGATCTTCGTCAGCCCCGGCTGCTGTTGCTTCGCATACTCCAGCAACAGGGCGTACTCCTTGTCGGCCGGCCCGCGCGAGGCCTCGTCCACCTCTTTCAAAAAGGCTTTCAGGTTAGTCGCGGAACCCATCATCTGGTCGGCCATGGCCAGGTCGGCGAACGTCTTGTATCCCAGCGTCGTGGCCAGCTCCTGCCGTGCCTCAAGCACGCTCTTCAGAACTGCGACATTCGCCGGATAGGCTCTCTGGTTGTAGGCCAGGAACATCCTCTTGCGCAGGCCGGCGTCCGCCGCGAAGTTCATCACCGGCGTACTGTCGGGTGAATCGGTCGTCAGCGTGTAGGTTCCGTCCGCGGCGGGCTTGTGCCTGGCAATGTAGTCCTCCGGCAGGCCTTTCAGCTCAGCCTTCGTGGCCGTCACCGTCAACTTGCCATCGGCAACATTGCGCCCGAAGGCAAGTGAGGCGTCGGTAATCTTGTCCTGCAGCTGGCGGATCTTCGCGCGGGTAGCGTCGTCCTTGTCCACGCCCGCAAGGCGATACTCCAGCAATGCGCGCTCGATGTAATGCTTCGTCGCCGGATCGTTCGTGGGCAGCGGAACCGCGGCCAGAGCACGGTACACCGCCTGGTTCAGGTTCAGATCCGTCGTCGCGGACGAGATTTTGGCCACCAGAGCCTGCCCTTTATCCCGCAACGGCGCCGAATTGCCTACCGAGTACATCAGGTAAGCCTCGTTGCCCGCCAGGGCCAGTTCGTTCTGCGCGTCGTCATAGGGGCGAACCGTGTTCGCTACCGTATGCTCGCCCTTCACCGCGATCACCTTGTCCAGGTCGGCTTTCTCTGCCGCCAGCCGCGCGTTCACCCACGTCTCGAGTGACGCCGGATCGGCGCCTCCCGTCCACGCATGCAGCACGTCCTGCGCCCCCGCCGTCCCCGAAGCAAATACCAGAGCCGCGCAAAAGGCGGCACGTAACGACAGCATTCGAACCAGATCCACTCAGCCTCCTTCGGGACAACAACGAGACAACAAGGATAAAGTTATACCGGCGGCATGACCGCGATCCCACTGTCTTTCACAATAAAGGATTCCCCCACTATGGCCTCATCCGCAGATCTCGCCCGCGTCATCCATCAGGAGACCGAGCTCCGCCTCCCCCACTTCGACTGCGACGACGCCTGGCGCCTCGGCACGCTTCTGCGCGATCTTGCCGTGACTCGCAAACATGCCCTCGTCATTGATATCCGGCGCTTCGGCCAGCCAATCCAGCCACTCTTCTATGCCGCGCTCGCCGGGACAACCCCGGATAACTCTCGCTGGGTGCAGCGCAAGTCTAACGTCGTCGCCCGTTTCCATCGCAGCTCCTACCAGGTTGGCCTCTATCTCGCGCAGAGCAATATCACCTTCCACGAGAAGTACGCGCTTGACGACGCCGACTATGCCACTCACGGAGGCAGCTTTCCCCTCCACGTCATCAACACAGGGGTCATCGGCGCCGTCACTGTCTCCGGCCTTCCCCAACGCGAAGATCACAATCTTGTAGTGGAGGCGCTTTCACGCTTTTTAGATCGCGATCCCGAAACTCTTCGATTGCCGTAGCGGCAAGCCCAGCAACTATCTCTCATGCCACACCCCGGTCTCACGAAACCCATGGGATACATTCAACAAATGCGTCGCCTCGTACTCGTTCTTCTCGCGTCGTCCTTCCCCCTTGTCGCCTCGGCTCAGATGCCCGTTTCGCCTGAGACCCGCGCCAACGTAGCCCACATCATCGGCGACATCATGGTCAACGGCCAGGCTTACGAATACGACCGTCAGCTCGCCGACACCGTCGGCCCGCGCCTCACCGGCTCCGACAACTACGTCCACGCAGTCTCCTGGGCCGAAGAGAAGTTCCACGCTCTCGGCCTCTCCAACGTGCACACCGAGCCTTTCAACATGCCCGCCACCTGGGAGCCTGAGACGCCGGCGACCGGCCGCATCCTCACGCCGCGCGTCCAGAACCTGCACATCTACTCGCTCGGCTGGAGCCCTTCCACTCCTGATGGCGGTGTGAAGGGAAATGTCGTCTATCTCGAGCACCTTACCGAGGAAGGCATCGACGCCCAGAAGGACAAGCTCGCCGGCAATATCGTCCTCGTCGACGAGAAGAGCCTCGGCGATCAGCCCTTCAGCCAGACTCTCAAAGCGCTCGATCCTCTCCAAAAGCTCGCTCCCAAGGCGCTTATGCTGTACGGTGGACCCAATGGAATCGAGTCTGCCACCTCGCTGACCTTTGACGGCAGCCTCTCTTCCTATCCCGTCGCCCAGGTCGGCAGCGAAGACGCGGCCCTGATCAAACGCATGCTCGATCACGGTCCTGTCTCGGTTGAGTTCTCCTTCAAAAACCGCATTCGCAAAAACGTTAAAGTCGACAACGTAGTAGCCGAGATTCCCGGCAGCGAGTTGCCGAACGAGGTTGTAATCGTCGCAGGCCACCTCGACTCCTGGCATCCCGCCACCGGAGCGCAGGACAACGGCACCGGAGTCTCCACTGTCCTTGACGTCGCCCGCGCCATCAAGGCCAGCGGACATCCGCCCCGCCGCACCGTTCGCTTTCTCCTCATAGGCGGAGAGGAACAGGGCATCCTCGGCTCAACCGCCTACGTGCGCAGCCACAAGGATCAGATGGCTTCCATCGATTGCGTGCTCATCTCCGACACCGGCGCGCAACGCGCGAAAGGCTGGTACGTGATGGGACGCGACGACGAAAAAGACGCTCTGAAGGACGTTGAGCCTCTGCTAGCGGGTCTCGGATCGAACGACACCACTTCCTCCGTCGAGTTCCTCTTCCAGACCGACCACATCTCCTTCGATGTTCTGGGCGTCCCCACGCTCGTCCTCTGGAACGAAGTAGACAAGTACTTCAAGCTGCACCACAAGGCCTCGGACTCGTTTGACTCCGTCAATCAGGCTGACCTGAACCAGGGCGTCGCCACCACCGCCGCCACCGCCTACGCCATCGCAGATTCAGCTCAACCCTTCGCCCCGCACGATACCGCAGCGCAGACCGAAGAGTGGCTGAAGAAGGTGAACCAATGGGATGACTATCAGTTCTTCAAGGCAGCGGGCGTCCTCCCGTAGATCTTCAGATCGAGAGCGTAAGCGCCCGCGGTATTTTGCGACCGCTCTGATTAGTCTTCTTCGAACTTCTCCTCGATCGCTTCGACTGCTTCCTTCCAGCTCGTCTCCGTGCTCTTTATGAACTCATCCAGCACTTGGGTGTCGGGAAAGTTTTTGCTGCGAAGGAATTTCTTCAACGCCGCAATCTCTCCCTCAAGATGCTCCATAAGCGAGTGCTCCGCCTCCTCGATACGCTCGCGAATGGCCTTCACGTCCATCTTCGGTTTCGGAGGCTCCTTCGGTCTACGTGGGGCGCGGTCGACAAAGTTCAGGTCGTCAACCGGTACGCGGAACCGCTCGAGATTTGTTCCCGGAATACTCAGATTGACCTCGCGCCCGCTATAGCTGACCGAACTGACGGTCCAGACCGTCTCGCGATCCCCCACCGTCACCTGGTCGCCTGTCTGCGGGGCATCATGGCTCTCGTGCCGCTCAGGCTTCGACCTCTCACTCAGCGACTCAGCCAGCTTTGCGCTGATGTCAATCGGCTCCGCCGTTTTCTTCGCCGCCTTCTTTCGTGTCGCCATCGCTCTTTGCCACTCCCTCGGTTATGACCTTTGAACGATCTCCATCACCCACCGCGCCCGGTCAACATCTCGCGAGGTACGGAGCTGCACGCGGTACACTGCGGGCCCCCACGACCGTCGCATGCCCTCGTCCTTCAGCTCGATCCTCTCCATGCTATAAGCGAGCGCTGCGGCATCGTACTTCAGCGAGACATCCTTCGCCCCTGCCTTCACAGAGTGCAACACAACCACTCCGCGTCCATTTTCCGATGGCAACCGCGAGGTCATGAACGAAAGTGCCACCGGCTCGCTCTTCGCCAGCTCGAACTCTTCGGTCAGCCGTATGGTATCGGCCTTTCGATCAAGCGCAATCTCGCGAATCCAGCGTTTTACCCCCGCTGCTGCCGGGTACGCTGTCGCGAGATTCATCGTCATACCCGCACTCGCATCGCTGCTCGCATACTTCACCTCGCTGGCCGCGTGGGGAGCGTTCGCCTGCTGCATCACCCCGCCAATCGTCGGCAGGTTGTGAAAGGCCGACTGCATCGTCCAGATGCTGTAGCGCTCGGGACTGAAGGTCTTCGCCGTATACGCCTCTACCCCCACATCGATGAAGACCGGCTCGCCGTCATGAAACACGATGAAGCTTCCCGAATCGTTGTGTCCGTGGCTGCGGTTGTTGTTTGCGGCCTGCGCCGCAAGATAGAACCCGTCCGTCGTGCTCGCCTTCGCCCGCGCCGTCATCAGGTGGAGCGACGGATACCACGCATCGCGCCCCAGGGCATCCGCCTTCTTCGCCGCGCGAATCTCCCGCGCGCTCAGCACATCTGGAAGCGATCGGGCCAGGCTCGGCAATCCCGCACCCACCGCTCGCTCCAGCTCCGCCTCGTTCCCCACCACTCCCAGGCCGTCCTCAGCCGAATGGAACGCCCCAAAGGCCATCAGCGAGGGCAGCTTCGCGGCGCGTCCATAACGATAGACCAGCTCCGGCGATGGAGCATCTTCCATATGGGCATCGCCGTAGTTCACATACGCGTTCCCTGCGATGTGTACATCGGCGATATATTGTCCCATCCGCTGCACGAAGGGATGCGTCATCACATCCGCCGCTCCATTCACCGCTGAGGCAAGCGTCCTGCAGCAATCGAAGTACGATCCCGGCGATCGCTGCCAGTACACGGGACCTTCTTCGCAGGCCCCGTCCGCCGAGAAGTCGCTGAGAAACTCATCCAGGCTGCGGCAGCTTTTCTCAAGCGCCTGTTGCCGGCGCGCCGCGTCCTGCTCCAGCAGCATGTTCGTCATCAGCCAGTTCGAGTTGATCCACGGGTTCCAGTTATTCAGGCGACCACGCTTTGGCTGCAACCCCATCCAGAAGATGTCGTCTCGTTCGAGCAATGGATCGAGCACACGCCGCTTCGCCTCCACCTCAATGCGCGGAGCAAGCAGCGGCGAGACAGTGTTCAGCTTCTCGCCCAGCACGTAATACACCCACGCCATCGTCGAAGCAGTCTCCGCCGCAAACAGATCGACGATCGGATCTATCACATCTGGAAGCCCCACCTTCGCCCGCTGCGCTCCGAGATGAGCAGGCACGCCCCAGAAGGTCTCCTCGCAGATCAACCAGATGCCATTCGCAATATCATCGAGAAATCGGCCATCGCCCACCATGCATTCGCCCAGCACCAGCTCCGTCAGCCTGTGCCGCCGGCCGAACTGCTGGCTTTCGTAGCGCGAGCGATCGCCATTGCGCTTGAAATCAAGTGCTGTCGTCGCCAGCAATGAAGGCCAATCCTTGCCACGAGAGACCTCGGCGCGCTTCAGGATCGCGGTCCGAAGATCTTCCGGAACCTGCAGCCATGCCTCACGCTCCGTCGCACGGGGGTAGGGATGCCACGCGCCGATTGGGACCAGCTTCGTTCGCAGCAACTCGGGGGTGAAGGTCGAACTCAACAACTGCTTCGGCGGCCCGGTTATCTCAGGAATATTCTCCCAAAGCCCGGACAGTCGAACCGCCGGAGACAGGTACCCGCTCCCCACCAAAGCGGCGGAACCGCACAGAAGCTCTCTTCGGTTCATCGAATTCATGCGATCCACTATCGCATCTCTTCGCCGGTTGAAGAAGTATGGGCAATGGAACGACCAGCTACAGAAGTCTTCCCATAAAGCCCGGCGCTACTTCTGCATCGCCCGCACGACCTCTGTCTGTCTTCGCATGATCTCGATGCAACGGTCGCAAAAGTCTTTGATCGTCTCCAGCTCTTTGGTCGAGTATCGCGTTACCAGCTGGGCGGTCTCTCTTCCCAGCGCTTCGTAGACAGGCGCAATCCGCTTCATTGTCGGCGACTGCGAAAGTCGGATAAAAACCTTACGCCGGTCCGTTTCACTTCGCTCTCTTCGAGCCAGACCGACTTTTTCCAACCGGTCGATCGCCGCAGTAATCGCACCCGTCGTCAGCCCCGTAACCCGCGCCAGGTCTCCCGCCGTTACATCGCCGCCTCGATCCACATAATCCAGGCACTTGAGGTCGGTCACGGAGACACCCACAAGATTGGCCATGGCTTGATGGAACAGGATGGTTCTAGCGCCAATCTCCCGGCCCACCTCCATGCCCACCTGTCTTTCGAGTTCTTTTCGCTTGCGCGGGTCGCCCATATCCTTTATTTTATCATTATCTCAATTATTGAGATAATTAATGAATAAGGATTACTCCATGAGTCGACCCAGATGCGTTCTTATCATCGGCGCAGGAATCGCCGGTCCAGTGCTTGCCCTGCTGCTCAAGAAGGCAGGCTTCTGCGTTCACCTCTTCGAGGCGTCCGATGGCCCCAGCGAAGCAGGTGGAGCCCTTGGTCTCGCTCCCAACGGCATGAACGTCCTTGCCGCCGCCGGTGTTGCCGAGCTGGTGCGCGATGTGAGCGTGACCGGGCACGAATGGGCGTTCGAAAATCAGCGCGGAGAGCTTCTCGCCTGCACCAGTGGAGGCGATGCCGCCCGTTACGGACAGCCGAGCGTTATGATCACTCGCGCTGCACTACACAAGGTCGTGGTCGAACAGGCCGAGGCCAGCGGCATCTCGATCTCTTACGGCAAGAAGCTGGTCCACATTGAAGATGAGCCGAGCCGCCCTGTCTCCGCTCACTTTTCCGACGGAACTGTCATCGAGGGAGATCTCATCATTGGCGCCGACGGAATCCGCTCTCAGGTTCGTCAGGCGATCATGCCCGACGCGCCAAAGCCTGAATATACCGGCATGCTGGCGCCCGGTGGCTACAGTCCCTGCCTGGAGAGCGACCTTGCACCGCGTTCTCATCAACGCGTTCACTTCATCTTCGGAAAGAATGGCTTCTTCGGCTACTTCCACACCCTGACTGCCGACGGCCCCCGCACCGTATGGTGGAGCACTGCCGCTGTGCCGCTCGACAGCCGGGATCAGATGGCCGCCACCACTCAAGAGGAGCTGCGCAAACGCCTCATGAATCTTCATGGCGACTGGGCTCATCCCGTCCCTCAACTTATTCGGTCCGCGACCAGCATCCTCAACGTTGCCATTCACGATGTACCTAACCTGCCTCGATGGAGCGCTGGCCGTACCCTCCTCATCGGGGACGCTGCGCATGCGGTCGCGCCTCACTCCGGGCAAGGGGCATCGATGGCTCTCGAAGATGCTCACTACCTTGCCAAGCTTCTTCATGAGTCGGCCGATACTCCACTGAGAGAGGTGTTCGCCGCGTTCGAAGCACATCGCCGTCCCCGCACCGATCGCGTCATCGCGCTGGGTCGCCGCAACGGCCAGCGTAAAGCAGCCATGTCGCCCTTCGCATACTGGATTCAGCAGCAACTGTTACGGATCTTCGTCCCTCTATCGAGAGCGAAGAAGCAGGAATGGTTGCTGGGCTACAAAGTGAACTGGCAACCACCAACAGCGGACACATCAGCGCGAGCCTTTTCATTGGCGTCGTCTGGCAAGGAGAATCAACCTAGCGGTTCGTTCGAAGACGACGAGAAAAGCTCTGTCCTTACACGCTCCATCGTGGCCAGATAGAAATGCAGATTGTGCACGGAGTTCAGCGTCAGCCCCAGGGGTTCGCCCGCGACGTATAAATGCCGCAGGTACGCCCGCGTATAGCGAGAGCAAACCATGCAGCTACACGTCGCGTCGATCGGCCCCTGGTCTTCCGCGTACTCCTTCCGCTTGATATTCATCCGCACCGCGCTGCCATCTTCGCCTCGCGTGAACACTAGTCCATGGCGTCCCGCGCGTGTCGGAAGAACGCAGTCCATCATGTCCACGCCCATCTTCGAGTATTCTTCGATCTCATCCGGGTAGCCCACACCCATCACATAGCGAGGCTTGTCCTTCGGCAGCCACTCCAGCGTGCGAGCAATCATCTCTCGCGTAACTTCGCGCGGCTCGCCAACTGCAAGCCCTCCGATCGCATAGCCGGGAAACTCCATCTCGACGAGCCGCTCCGCCGATTCACGCCGCAGGTCGACATACATGCCGCCCTGCACGATGCCGAACAGATTCTGCGTCGCCCCCCCAAACTCCTCGTGCCATGGCACCTTATGCCGATTCGCTTCAAAGTGATCCTTCGATCGCGCGGCCCAGGCATGCGTCAGCCCCATCGACTCCTTCGTACGCTCCCAGCTCGCCGGCGTCTCCACGCACTCGTCGAAGACCATCGCGATATCTGCGCCCAGCGCGATCTGCACGTCCATCGAATGCTCCGGAGAAAAGAAGTGACGCGACCCATCCAGGTGCGAGCGGAACTCCACACCGTCCTGCGTCACCTTGCGCAGGCTGCTCAGGCTAAAGACCTGGAAGCCTCCCGAGTCTGTCAGCATAGGCCGCTCCCAGCTCATGAAACGATGCACCCCTCCCATGCGCGCGATCAGTTCATGGCCGGGCCGCAGATAAAGGTGATACGTATTCGCCAGGATGATCTCAGCGCCTCGGCCGCCGGGCCCGATGCGCTCTAACACGCCCTGCTCCACCGTCTTCACGCTGGCCACGGTTCCCACGGGCATAAATACCGGAGTTTGCACCACTCCATGCGGCAGCGCGAGCGCGCCCCTGCGACCGCCGCTCTCCGCGGTCCTGCTGATCTCGAAGGTCAAACCCATCTCTTTGATTGTATCGATCCACACAATCTACGTAGACTTCCGAAATCTCCAAGGCATCCAAGGCAAAGTCGCATAAACTGACCTCAATCTCCGATGCCCGACCGACTCGACAATACGGAGTCCGCAAGCATTGAGCCCAATCCGCTCTTGACGGAGCCCGAGTTCGTCACACCGCCGCCCGGTGAAGACAACCTTACCCCGCCTGCTCCCGGACGCCGTGCTGCTGCGGCCTTTATCTTCCTCACGGTCTCGCTCGACATGCTCGCCCTTGGCATGATCGCTCCCGTATTGCCACGTCTCATCGAGAGCTTCCTCCACGGGGATACCTCCAGCGCATCCCGTATGCTTGGCCTCTTCGGAACCGTCTTTGCCGTGGTGCAGTTCTTCTGCTCGCCCATCCTCGGCTCGCTCTCCGACCGCATCGGCCGCCGCCCGATCGTCCTGCTCTCCAACTTCGGGCTAGGCCTCGACTATCTTCTGATGGCCTGGGCGCCTGCGCTGTCATGGCTCTTCCTGGGTCGCGTTATCTCCGGAGTGACCTCATCCAGCATCCCCACCGCCATGGCCTATATGGCCGACGTCACCCCGCACGAGCGCCGCGCCGCCGCCTTCGGCATGTTGAGCGCCGCCTTCGGCCTTGGCTTCGTTCTTGGCCCCGCCGTGGGGGGAACACTCGGAACCATCTATCCTCGTCTGCCCTTCTGGGTCGCCGCTGGGCTCAGCCTTCTCAACGGCCTCTACGGTCTCTTCGTGCTCCCCGAATCGCTCTCTTCCGCTAACCGCATGGCCTTCTCCTGGCGCCGAGCCAACCCCGTCGGTTCGCTCAACCTTCTTCGCCGCGACAACATGCTCATGCTCTCGGGAGTTCTTCTACTCGGCTATATCGCGCAGCAGTCGCTGCTCAATGTCTTCGTCATCTACGCCGACTATCGCTACCACTGGACCGACCGCACCGTCGGACTCTCTCTCGCAACGCTCGGCATCTGCAGCGCCATTTATGGTGCCGTGCTTCTGAAGCCTCTCGTGGCCCGCATCCACGAACGGCGCGCCATCATGCTCGGCCTCGTCGGTGGCTCCATCGGCTACTGCCTCTTCGGACTTGCCCGCGTAGGCTGGCTCTTCTGGCTCGGCATCCCTCTCCTCAACTTGATGACCTTCGCCTGGCCCTCCGCCCAGGGGTTGCTCTCCCGCAAAACCAGCGCCTCCGAGCAAGGTCAGCTCCAGGGAGCCATCAACAGCCTTCGCGGAGTCGCCGGAATTATCGGCCCTGGGATCTTCACCTGGATCTTCAGCAAGACCATCGGCTCCACAGCAGCAATCCATCTACCCGGATCGCCCTTCTTCCTCGCCGCCTCCATGCTCCTGCTCAGCCTCCTACTGCTGCGGTTCAGCCCTGACTGAAAATTCGCGCCGATGCTGTATTGCGCGCCGATGCTGTATTGATAGAGCAGCGGTATAGTGGTAACCCATGTTCCGATACCTGGCCGCCTCCCTCGCTCTGGTCCTCTCCGCCTCCGCGCAAAACTTCTCCGGCCCCGCGCCGCCACCTCCCCCGCTTACGGCGGACTCCATGCAGAACCCGAACGTCCCCGCAGGCACACTCTCGGAGAAGCTCTCGATCACCAGCCGCATTTACGACGGCATGACCAGCAACTACTGGATCTATGTCCCCGCGCAGTACGATCCAAAGACTCCCGCACCTGTGATGGTCTTCAACGACGGGGGCGGATACATCGATCGCAAAGGCAATCACCCGGCGCTCAACGTCCTCGACAACCTCATCGCCCAGCACAAGATCCCTGTCATGATCGCCGTCTTCACCGATCCCGGCGATATCTCCGGCGCGCCCGGCACGCCCACCTACAAGTTCGTCGACGCCTATTCGAAGAAGTGGTCGCGCACCCTCAAGGACTCCATGCGCTCCACCGAATACGATACCGTCTCCGACCGCTATGCCCGCTTCCTCCGCGACGAGCTGCTGGCCACCGTGTCCCAGAAGTACAACCTACGCAAGGACGCCTACAGCCACGCCATCACAGGAATGTCCTCCGGCGGAATCACCTCCTTCAACGCCGCCTGGCAGATGCCTGATGAATTCAGCCGAGTCATCTCCTGGATCGGTAGCTTCACCGCGATCCAATGGCACGAGGATCCTGCCGTCCCCGACGGCGGACAGGACTATCCCGAGAAAGTCCTGCGCGAATCGCACCGCAACCTCCGCGTCTGGCTGCAGGACGGTAACAACGACCAGGAAAACAATCGCTACGGAAGCTGGCCGCTCGCCAACATCCGCCTGGCCAACGCGCTGAAGCTCAAGTCCTACGACTTCCACTTCAGCTTCGGCGTCGGCCCGCATAGCCCCGGCGAGGGTGCAGCCGAGTTCCCCGAGGAGATGGTCTGGCTCTGGCGCGATTACGATCCTGCCAAAACCACCGAGACCTATACACAGGATCCCGCTGAAGCCACGAAGCCTCCGTTCCGCGTCTCCATCGCGAATCGCGAAGCCCATTAGCTATCATCAACGTTGTCCTCCCGAGGCGAATGTTAATGTCGTCATTCTGAGGCGAAGCCGAAGAATCCTTGTATTTCGCTCATGCCGCCAAACCTTCTCGGCGCATACGCAGCCTCATCGTCGCTTCATCGTGGCCGCGGCGCTAACTGAAGCCGCCACCGCAAGGCCGGCCGCCATCAGCGTCACGACCCTGAATCCGGTAACGAACGCCCCTTCCACAGCCTGTCGGCCTCGTGGATCCGTGGTCTCAATTGCACCGAGCTGCGCGCGCTGCTCCACGATCGCCCGCGCCGTCTCCTCTGAGACCTGCGCCTTCTCCAGCCCTCGCGTCAGAGAGGGCGCGAAGCTATGGAAGAAGATCGGCGCAAACACTGCCAGCGCCAGCAGCGAAGCAACCTGCGACGCCACATTGTTCACTCCCGATGCCGCTCCCGTATTCGACTCGCTCACCGAGCTCAACACTACCGTCGTCAGCGGCGGGACGCTTACTGCCATCCCCAGCCCTAGCAGCAAAACCGCCGGAAGATAAGTCGTCCAGTACGTTCCACCCACACCGGGCCGCGCCAGCATCGCATATCCCGCAGCCACGATCAGAGGCCCAATTGTCAACGGCATCCGCGCTCCATATCGCGTCGTCAGCCCGCCAGACCACCTCGACAGTAAAAACATCAGTACCACCATGGGTACCATGGCAGCGCCCGCATGAGTCGGCGTGTAACCCTGGATCTGAATCAGGTTCAGCGGCAGATAAAACAACGCGCCACCCAGCGCTGCATACAGGCAGAAGGTCAACAGGTTCGCCCCGACAAACTCCCGGCTGTGAAACAGATTCAGCGGCACCAGGGGATTGGCTGTCCGCGTTTCAAACGCAACCGCTACGACGAGCAACACGGCTCCCGCTGCCCCTACCAGCCAGATCGCGCGGCCTCCCCCCGCACCTTCAATCAGCGCAAACGTCACTCCCGCCAGACCACCTGTCAGAAGGATCGCGCCCTTCCAGTCCAATCCGTGCATCCCTCCGCCTGCCATGGGGGCAGTCGTCTCCGGTACATGCCGCATCAGGATCCACACCGCAACCGCAGCCAGTGGCACATTGATGAAGAATACCCACCGCCACGATCCGTGTTCTACCAAAACGCCGCCTGCAATTGGGCCCAGCGCCGTCATCATCGCCGCAAAACCTGACCACGTCCCTATCGCACGCCCACGCTCTTCAGGTGGAAAATGTGCGCTGACCAGCGCAAGACTATTCGGGACCAGCATCGCGCCGCCGACTCCCTGGAGTGCACGTGCCGCAATCAGCTGGCCTATGGTTGACGCAAGCCCACACCAGATCGAAGCTGCGGCGAACAACACCACCCCGGCCAAGAAGACCTTGCGCAGCCCAAGCCGATCTCCCAACGAGCCGCCCACCAGCAGCAGCGCCGAGAGAAACAACGCATACGCCTCCACCACCCACTGAACCTGTGCGCCCGTTGCACCCAACCCCTGCTGCAACGCTGGAAGTGCGACATTCACCACAGTGCCGTCGATGAACTCCATGCTCGAGCCCAGCACCGTCGCGGCCAGCACCCACATACCTCGACGCCTTGTCGTATCCCGACAATGGCCGGAGAGAATAACCGCCTCATCGCACGGACGCATTGCGCTTCCAACCACTCGAATCGGCTCCTCAGCCCTTCACCGGGCTTTGCTCCAAACTACACCAGGACACCAGGACGGAGACCTAAAGAAAAATGCCGGCCACCCGTGCGGGCAACCGGCATCTCGCAGTTTCTTTGCAGTTTCTTTGTGGTTTTAGAACAGGATCTTCGCACCGAACTGAACGATGCGAGGATCGAAGGTGCTGGTGATCGTGCCGCCGGTCAATGTGCCGCTCGACGTCGCTGAAATTCCCCCACCCGGCTGGGTAAAGTTCGTGTGGTTGAAGGCGTTGTACAGCTCGCCGCGAAACTCGACCTTCATCCTTTCCACAGGAGTGTCAAATTTCTTGTTGATCGCGAGGTTAAGTGTCGTATAGAGCGGACTGCGGCCCGGATCGCGCGGCATATTTCCGAACGGGCTTACCGGAACTCCATTCACAATTGGTGTCGTGGTCGGCAGCTGGATCGCCGCTGTGTTGATGTACTGCAGCGAGGTTCCTGTCGACTTCGACTTGTCCAGTGTGTTCAGTTGCACTCCCGGAACACGGTTCGGCCGATAAAGGTTCGATCCGCGATAGCTCGCCGCGATGCCCGAAACCTGATTGGAAGTCGGAGGCGTGTAGTTGATCTGGTATGGGAAACCGCTCGTCGCCTGATTCACCGCCGAGACCTGCCACTGCCCCAGTACCTGGTTCAGCACACCACCCGTATTCATGAAGTGACGTCCGCGACCAAAGGGAAGCTCATACACCAGCGACGTCGTATTGACGATCGGCTGGTTGTACTCCGACTGGCTATAGTCCGCCGCCGGATTGCGATAGTCCTGGAATGAGGGCGTGTTCGCCTCGAGCGACGCACCCGCATTGTCCAGCGCGTGCGAATAGGTGAAGGAATTCAGCAGCGTGAGTCCTGCGACCATGCGCTGCTCATAGCGCACCTGCAAGGCATCATAATGCGAGTACGCCTGGTGCAGCGCAATCGTAATGTCACCGTAAGTCGGGATCGGCCGCGTAAACTTGCCGTTCGTAATCACCCTCGGATCCGCTTGGTTGTAATTGCCAAACTGCAGAAGCTTCAGGCCAAAGTTGCCGACGTAGGCCACGTCGAACAGGATGTTCTTCGCGAAGCTGCGTTGCACATCGAGGTAGTAGTTGTGCACATAGCTGTCGCGGTAGCGACTGCCGTCGATATAGGTGACGTTGGCCGTAATTGGATTGAACGTCAGCGTGCTCGCCGGGAAGCCTTTATCAATGGGCACATACGTCGTCGGGTTGCCGCCCGCGTTCGGAGCTGCCTGCGTCACCGTTACGAACAGCGCCGATGGCGGGTTGATTGCCAGGATATTGCCCGAACCCGCGCGGTCATAGTGCGAGAAGCTGATGCCGTAGCCGCCGCGAATCGCTGTCTTGTCATCCGCTGCATAGGCAAAACCGAAGCGCGGAGCGAAGTCGTTGCGGTCCGGATCATAGCCGTACTTGTTACCCGTCGAGGTGACCGGCACCATCGCCGTGCGCGGGTCCGCGGAATTAGCCAACGCCGGATTGAAGTTTGCCTGACGGTTCTTCTCGTCCCAGTACGGTGTGGTGTATTCGTAGCGCAGGCCGATGTTCAGAGTCAGTTTAGGCGAGACCTTCCAGTCGTCCTGTATATAGGCGAAGTTCGAACGGTCGCGTAGCTGCGCAACGAAGTAACTCGACAGGGAGTAGGCACTGGATGCGCCCCATAGAAAGTCGGCCGTGTAGTTATCCGCGTTCGCTGCCTCAAGCTTCCCTGCAGGCACGTTATAGTTTCGGCTGTAGCCACCGGCGAAGGTAAAGCCGCCATACAGCGGATTTGTATCCTGCACGTCCATCCAGACCTGCTGATACTCGTAGCCAGCCTTCAGAGAATGATTCTTTACCACCCAGGTGTAGTTCACCTTGGGGTTGAACAGCGAAGGGTTCTGGAACTGAGGGTTCGTCGTCTGGCGTCCCAGCGCCGCAAAGCCGGTAATGCCGATGCCCGGGATACCACCCGCTACGATAGGGTCAGTCGGCAGACCGGGAAACGTGAAGCCCGGGTCGGTGCCGATCGAGAGCGAGAACTTACCTGCTCTCGTGCGTGAGAAACCGAGGCGCACATCCAGCAGCTGGTTGGCGCCGATCACGCGGGTATAGCCACCTGCGATCTGCTGGTCCAGAATGCGTTGCTTGCCGTTTGAGCTGCCGTCCAGCGGAAGACCGAAGATCGGGAAGTCCGTTGCATTCGTCTTCAAATGCGAGGCGCGCACGAAAACGCTGTTCTTAGAATCGATCGCGTAGTCCAGCCGCAGATCGCCCTTGTCGGTGTTGTTGTTCGAGCGCTGGAAGGTCGTGAAGTTGTTCACCGTCGCCGAGGTAAGGTTGGGCAACTGCGAGACCATTCCAGCGATTGTCCTCGCCGAAGGCGAGATGTCAGGCGCATTCAGAATCGAAGTGCCCGCCACGTATTTTTTTGTGCTGTCATACGGATCGTAAACGTCCTTGCTGAAGACACCCTTCAACTGATTCGGCGTCGGCAGCGTAGCGGTCGAGATCTGCTTACGCACCTGGCGAAAACCTTCGTAGTCAAGGAAGAAGAAGAGATGATCCTTGATGATCGGTCCGTTGAAATTACCGCCGAACTGGTTGCGGTTGTACGAAGGCTTCTGCCCTCCCGGCGGACGGAAGAATCCCGTCGCATTCAAATCCGTATTGCGAATGAACTCGTACACGCGGCCGTGAAACTGGTTGCCACCCTGCGCGAAGGCCACGTTGACCACAGCGCCCGACGCGCGACCATATTCCGCGGTCTCGTTATTGGTCACAACCTGAAACTGCGCAATCGAATCCGGCGCCGGCTGGATAATCTGGTTCGAGAAGCCCTGGTTCGATTCGCCATAGGCATTGTTGTCCATGCCGTCCAGCAGGAAGTTATTGAAGATAGACCGCTGGCCGTTCACGTTGAACGAGCCCTCACGCACAAGTCCCGTGTTCGAAGTGCTGGAATAAGACTGTGTCGTCTGCCTTACACCTGTCGTCAATCCGATCAGGTCCGAATAGTTGCGGCTTACCAGCGGGAGCGCAGCCGTCTGGTACTGCGTCACAATCTGTCCGCGCTGGCTGGTGTCGGTCTCCATCTGCAGCGAAACGCCCGAAACCTCAACTGTCGTGCTGGTCTCGCCGACCTGCAGGGTGAGGTCGATTCTCTGCCGGGCCGCCACCGAAACCGAGATATCGGTCGCCCGCGTGGGAGCGAAGCCCGACTTCGTCACCTCGACGTTGTACTGCCCGACGCGCAGCGCAGGAACCTCATAGTCGCCGCTGTCATTGGTCTGGCGCGTGCTTACGACCCCGGTCGCAATATTTGTAACTTTGACCGTTGCAGTTGGAACAACCGCGCCGGATCCATCGTGTACCGTTCCGACAATACTGCCGTTCTCGTACTGTGCCAGGGCCCGGCCCGGCAGGAACGCAAGGCACACGAGTGCCGCTGTCATTAAATAGAGGATTCTGCGCATACGGATAACGCTAATTCTGCTCCGTGTACGGACGATGACTAGACAATGAATAGAACGTTGCACTGGTGCTCCTTGGAAGAGGGGAAAAAAAACAGGAAAAATGATGCGACAGATCTTTTACTGCTCGCCTGCCGTCGCTCTCAGCTGTTCGGGAACCCACGCACTTGTAAGCATCTTCGTGGAACCCGTCAAATAGTAAGTGGGAATCTTCGGATACTGCTCCTCTACCAGGATCAGCGTCCGATAGTCAAAGCTCTGCACCTCGGCCCGCGACTCCATACCGCTCTTTGCGATGGCGCCGCACAACGCATCGACAAACGCCTGGGGCCCTGCGGTATGGTTCGTATGGCCATCGTCCCCGGGAATGCCTTCGGGCATGATCTTGGTCTCAAGATTGAACCGCGCCCGCGCCGCATTCTCCGCCCGCTCCTTCGCATGCGCATCGCTCTTGCCAGGCCCGGACCGGTAGTAATCCACATAGAAGTTCACGAACCGGAACAGCTGCACCGCATACGTCGGGACGTAGGGATTGATCAGCCCCTCCTTCTTCCCAAACGCCACCGCGACCGGCGACAGAGCAAGATCGTTCTTCTGCTCCGCGCCAAAGTGAACCTTGTCACAGACAAAGGTCTTCTGCGCATCCGTACTGGAAATATCCTTGATGAAGACCCGGTTTTCCATCGTGTACGGCGTCCCATCGGCATGGCGGCAGCTCTGCGGACTCAGAAACTGATCGTGCCAGATCAGGGAGACCCCATCCGTCGTCACACCCGTGTCCGTCTCAAGCGTCGTGACCAGTTGATCCAGACCGCTCTCAAACGAAGGCAGCGTGTTCTCCGGCCGCAGACCGCGTCCACCGCGATGTGCGGTGACGTCGAACTTCTCCAACCGGCCGCGTTCCTCAGCCGTCTTCGCAGCCGCGCGCTCTTCCTTCAATACCTGCTGCAGCAGATCGGGGCGATCCGTAATCAGCCCATCCACACCCATGCGAATCTGCGTCCGCATCTTCTCCGGATCATTCGTCGTCCAGGGCACCACCTTGAAGCCCTTCGCTTGCAGCTCTTTTACTGGAACCTCGCCGTTCAGAACTGTGGCATCCACAGGAGACAATACCGGTGAAAGCGCTCCGTGCTGCCTGGCATGCGCTCCGGCCTTCTCCATCATCTGCAGGTACGGATTCGTTGCCGTTCCCTGGGCCTTCATCGCCAAAGCTGTGCTCGCAAAGAGAATTACACCACGTAAAAGTCGCTTGCCCATAAAGCTCAAGCATCCTACATGAACGTTACGTTAGCGTTAAAGCCCTAAGGAACCGGACTGATTAACCCAGTTGAATCAGCCCTCTGAATTAGGTCGCCCTTTTAGATAGGCAGGGTTTCAGTCATACCTTCAAATCCAGCTGCCCCTCAGCGACTTTTTAGTTGCTGAGGCAGCAGCCTTCGCTCTCTCGTCACAGGTCTCGATTGGCGTCTGTGATCAGAAGTGATGAGAAAGCCCAATAATCACCGTGTAGTCTGCGAAGAACGCATCGCCGTTCTTCGTGTTGTTGGCCAACTCCGGCACGCTCGGCGGCCTGTCTCTCCGCAACGCCCAGGGACCGTTCACCGACAAAGTCGTCCGGCGCACATTCACCATCAGCCCCGGGTCCAGCGAGATCACACTGCCCGGACGACGAAATCCATTGCTGTCGCCTAACAGATCCCGCACCGGAACTCCTTCGCCCCTCACGCCGAGACTCAGCGCCACCCCGCGCAGCTTCGGCACACCCTGCGACACTCCCAGCCGATACAGATACTGGTCCGTCACCGACATCACGCCCTGCCCCGGCTGGCTTCTGAAGGTCGCCACCCCATTCGTATCGCGCGGGTTGAACAGATACTGCGCCTGCCCATACAGATCCGCTCTACGCCATATGGATTTATACCCCTGCGCCCCTAGCGAGAGTCCCCAGCCCCCGTCGCCCGGCTGCATCGACTGATCCGCCGTCGCCTTGACGACCTGCCCCTTGTAGAGCGCCGAGCCGGTCGCATTGTTGATGCCGGTCGGAATCTTCACCGATGCGCTCACCGCCACGTTGCCGCCGAACTCTGTCGGCCCGCGGAAGATCCATCGCTGCGCCCCCAGCGTAATATCGCCCAGCCCGCTCACCTGAAAAATTCCCGTCGGCGAATAGAGCTGGTTGCGCGTCCCGTTAAAGACCGGCACATCCGCGATAAAGCTCCACTGCGGAGTGAACCTGTACTCCACGCCGATATCGAAGATGTTCTGGTGATTCCGGATCGCGTTCGGCCGTGCGATCTCCGCATCCCCGATAAAGTACTTGTTCGAGTTGAAGAACCGATACCCGATATCCACCGTAAGGTTGTGGATCGACCATCCGTATCTCGTCCCCCCATCGAACGACCTGACCAGCTCATCCATCGAGCGCTGGTTCGAGTGCGCCGCAACGCACCCCTGTCCGAATCCTGTTCCCGTCGTAGCCGCTACGAATATCGCAACCGCTGCAGCCGTCCAAGTTCTTTGTATTCTCATTATTATTGTTGTCACTCCAGACCACGGCCCCACACGAATCCCTCGCCACGTATGCAAGTTCACTTGTTGAGAGCGAACCCAATCTACGTGCCTATCCCATCGCCCGTCCTCCATCAAAAGGTTGAGCCGGGAAGAAAAAATCTATCGCAGGCAAAAAAAGAGAGGCGCTGTTAAGGCGCCTCCGGAGAGCAATACCATTTCGCAGATAACTCTAGCCACGTGGCGAGATCCTGTCATGAGCCATTCGGCCCAACTTTGCCTCCATCCTTCGATGGAGCTCGCCACCTACTCCCCGTCCACCGCCTGCCTCTCCATCCATGCCCGTGCCGTCTGCAGCTGCGGCAGATCCGCATCCGCCTTCGCCCATACCCGCAGCAGATGTGCGTAGTCCTGTGTCGCCTCGGCCCTTCGATGAGCAGCTGCATCCGCCTGTGCGACGCCAAACAACGCAAATCCCGACTCCGGACGCTGCTTCAACGCCGCCTCATACGCCTGCTTCGCCTCGTCGTAACGCTTCGCTCGCAGCAGAGCATCCCCGCGCGTCTCCTCCACCGGGCGAATGTAGAAGGGGGGCTCGCGATATCCCAGCTCCTTCTCCGCCTCGGCGGCCTTGGTGAACATCGCGTCCGACTCCACCCCGCGTCCCTCGGCCAGCAAAACACTCGCCCTCAGCTCCATCGCCGCAACATCCAGATAGCTGTGCACAGGCTTCGCCATAGCATCCTTCGACATCGACATCGCCGCCATTCCCGGCATATCCTCCGGTCCTGTCGTCGGCTTCTGCTTCACATTCGCGTCCAGCGCATCGCTCATCGTTGCAGCGCCTTTGGCGTCGTCTTGCTCCAGCGCAGCCATGCCTCGCGTGTAATCCAGCATCGCCTCGCGCAGCTCTGCTAGGTTCTTCAACGATGGGTCCGGCGAGCTCTTTTCCAGCGCCTGCGTCGCGCTCATCCACACTCCGGCGCGCAACAGCACCGGAAGCTCCACGCTCAGCCGTGACATCCCATCTCGCGGAGTCTGCCGATACAGCGTGGGCCCTACCTCACCTCGCGCCTTCGTCAGCTTCTCCGAGATCTTCATCGCCTCCGTCACCCGTCCCGCCTCCATCAGGTCGGCAATCAGGTACATCAGGTTGTGCACATAATTCCAGTCATTCGCCACACTCACATCCTGCGCGTGCATGTAAGCCTCATCCACATGCATCGAAGCCAGAAACGAGTCTCGTGCCGTCTCATAGTCTCCCGTCCTGTAGAAGATGTGTCCCGGCATATGCACCATATGTCCCGATGCCGGCGTCAGCTCGCCCAGCTTCTTCGCACTCTCCAGCGCCAGTTCCGGATGATTCCCTGGCTCTACCGCGTGAATCCAGTAATGGTTCGCCGCTGAATCGTCCGGTTGCTCCTTCAGAATCTCAACCAGAATCTTTTGCCCCTCTGCCGTCCCCGCAAGCGGCTCTCCCTTCTTATCGAAGCCGTCGCGCAAGGAGCTCGACAGAAAGATCCGCGCCTGAACATCTCCCGGCTGCATCGCCACCAGCTTGCGATACAGCTTCGTCTCCTCCGAATCCACATGCGGAGCGCCATCAACCGGCTTCGGCTTCTTCTCTACCTCCGCCTTTGGGTGCAGCGCTTCCAACGCCTTCTTGTGCTCGATCACCGCCGCTTCGATATAAATCCGATCCGTCTTGCTTCCATGCTTCTTCAGAGCCCCCGCGCGGTCCAGCGCTACCTGTGCCCATGGAACATTCGCACTGCGGAAAACTCCCGCCTGGTACAGGCCCCAGTAACACATCGCGCACTTCGGATCTGACCGGACTGCCTGCTCGAACGCCTTCGCCGCCTCGTAGTCCCAGAAGTCGTGCAGAAGATTCAGGCCTTGCGTAAACCACGCCTGCGCCTCTTCGTTCTTCGTCTTGATCTTCATCGACGAGTTCCCGATCCCGGTCATCTTCACCGGTGGGGGCAAACTCTCCGGCGTAGAGATCTCCGCCGCCGTCTCGTTGCCGTGGCACATCGCCGCCTGCTGCGCACCCATCACCGTTCCGCTCAGCAACACGCCTGCAGCCATGCTAAGGAAGACCATCCCACTGACTCGACAACCCATAAAACCTCTCGTCCAGAGTCACGCCCTGAGAGTCCAGCATAGACTCTGAACAGACAATCCCTCCGCATAAACTCTTCCCGACACGCAACGTCATTCCGAGCGAAGCGCGAAGCGCGCAGTCGAGGAACCCCTGTATTTCGCCCATGCCGCCACAAATGACTATCGTGCAAACACTCCAAAACAAAAAAGAGCGCCGCCCCTTGAAAGGAACGACGCTCCAGGCAATAGCCACCAGTTTAGAAGGTGAGCTTCAGACCCGCCTGCATCACACGCGGCTTGATAGGACCGGTCTTGGTAATCCGTCCATAGGTGCCACTGGACGGGTTGGCGTCAGGAAGATCGAAGTTTGCGTGGTTGAAGGCGTTGAACAGCTCCCAGCGGAACTGCACCTTGTAGCGCTCGTGTGACGTCCAGTTCTTCATCAACGCGGCATCGCTGTAGTTGATGCCGGGGCCCTTCAGCAGATTGCGTCCGGTATTGCCGAAGGTTCCGGGCGCGTTCTGCTGGAACGCCGCGGTGGTGAAGTACTGATTGAGCCACTGCTCCTTGCTGCCCTGATGCGTTTGCACGATGGCGCCGGGCACAAAGTCTGCACGGTCACCGTAAACCAGTGCACCCGAGTTGTTGTTGCCGTTACCTCCGTTGATGCTGAAGGCTTGGCCGGACTGCAGTGTATAGATCGCGCTGACCTCCCACTCGCCGAGCACCCCGCGTACAAGTTCGTTCCGACCCCGGAGCGCAGGCGTCGTGTAGACCGCGTTCGTGACCGAGACAAACGGATAGTTGAGATCCGAGATGCCGCGGTTGAAACGCAGATCGTAAGGATTGCCGATACCGTTGCCGGTGAAGGACGCATTGCCGGTGGCGGCGATGTCGATGTTCTTGGACCAGGTAAAGCTGGACTGCGCCTGGAAGTTATGGGAGAAGCGCTTTTCAAACTGCGCCTGCAGCGAGTGGTAGCTGCTCGTGCCATTGCTGTTGATGGTGAGGATCTGGCTGTAGTTGCTGAGCGCGCGCTGGCCGCGAACACCCGCAGCAATTTGGCCGGGATTGGCATCGATGATGAGCGTCTGGTGATACGACTGGCTGCCGACGTAAGCCAGGTGCATGACCAGGTCGTTCGAGAACTGCTGCTCGACCGATACGTTCCAGCTCTGCGTCATGCCCAGTTTGAAGCCGGGACGGAAGGCCGCAGGCACGGTGGTCTGTGTGCCGAAGTTGAAATTGGTCGGCGGCTTCAGCCCCTCATAGGCAAACGGAGGAAACGGGCTGGAGTTGCCGGTTGAACCGAAGTTTGCCCACGGATTTGAGAAATCAATTGGATTTGCCGCACTGCCGTCGATTGAATAGGTTGGGCTGAAGGGGCTCACATCGGCTACGTGGTTGTAGGCCGAGTAAGGCAACGGTGCCGTGAACAGACCGTAGCCTGCACGAAATGCGGTCTTCGGCGAGGCCTGGTAGGCGACCGCGACACGCGGCTCCCAGTACCCATAGGTGTTGGTGGCGAGGCTGTTCGGAACACCTTTATCGCCCGGAAACACCAGCCCGTTGGGAGCGCCAGGATACATCGTGCTCTGCTGGCCGGGATTGTAGACCGCGCCGCGCCCGTCCTTTGAGGCAGGGGCAAGATTTGGATCCCAACGAACCCCTAGAGTGAGTGTGAGGTTAGGACGCACTCGCCATTGATCCTGGCCATAGGCTCCAAACAAGATGCCGGTAACGTCCGCGATCTCTCCAGCGCCCTGTTTGTAGTTGCCAACCCGGCCGAGAAGAAAATCCGCCAAGCCGAATCCAGTCGAATATCCATTGAAGGTGACGATGGGAGCAGCCGGGTAAAAAGTATCCTCACGCGCGCGCTGGTGCCACAGATCCGCTCCAACAGAGATCGTGTGATTTCCCTTGATCTTCGTCAGGTAGTCCGAGAAGCCCCACGACCGCCGCATCTCGCCCGTGTATTCGGAGTAAGGCGTGCTGAATCCGCCGTTCGCGTTAAGACCTTCGGAGTAGCAGGTGCCCGTCGGATCGGAGACATTGATGAACTTTGAGAGGCAGAACGAATCACCATTCGAATCCAGCTGCGTGCCCGCGTTATAGACGTGCATCTGGTTCCAGAACAGCGAAAGAGCATTCACCGTGCTGGGATTGATGGTCCAGGTGTGGTTCAGAACCTCGTTGAAGAATTTTCCCTGCTTGCCCGGAGTGACAGCCAGAATGTTGCCGGGCGTCGCCAGTTCCTTGCGGTTGTAGTACTGGTTGAAGCTGCGCAGGGTAAGCCGATGCCTGTCATTGGGCGCGTAATCAAGACGGCCCGTACCCTCGTCGTACCTTTCTATCGATGCCGGCGCGGTGTAGTAGACCAATCCGCTGGCAGGATCCTGTCCCTGCGGAAGCGCCGTGCGTGCGATGCGTACTGCGGCAGGGTTGAAGAGCGCCGGATCGATGTGGTTGTTCACAAAGCCGCCGGTAAGCGCCTTCGGATAAGCCGAGAAGTCTCCGTTGAGCATCGCTGCCGTAGGCGTATTCGTGGGGTTGCTGGTCGCGGTGGTGGATTGCCGCGTTCCCTGGTAGTTACCGAAAAAGAACAGGCGATCTTTCTTGATAGGACCGCCAAGAAATCCTCCGAACTGGTTGCGCTTCAGCGCGTCGACCTGCTTGGAGAAATAGTCCGCGGAGTTGAGAGCATTGTTGCGTAGAAACTCGAACGCTCCACCATGGAAGGCGTTGGAGCCGCCCTTGGTATCGATGCTGACCACAGCGCCGGGAGAGAAGCCGTAGTGCGCATCGAAGTTGTTGGAGATGACGCGGAATTCGCTGGTGGCGTCAGAGTTCGGCGAAGGCGCAGCAAGCGCCATGTACGTGTCCATGTTGGGCACGCCGTCGAGAAGATAAAGCGTACTGCCCTGGCGGCCGCCGCCTGCGGACGCTCCGGACTCGTTGGGGAAGGTCGTCTCACCCTGCAAAGTTCCGGCGCTGGTGTTGAGCACGTTGACGGTGCCCGGCGATAACAACACCAGACTGGACGGATCGCGGCCGTTGAGCGGAAGCTCGCGGATGGCATGCTCGCCCACCGTATTGCTGACCTCGGCGTTGGTGGTATTAATCAGCGCGGCCCCTGCCTCGACATTAACGGTTTCCGTCTCGCTGCCGATCTTCAGCGCGAAATCGATCGAAGCCTGCTGGCTGACGGTGAGCACGATGCCCGACTGCTGGAACTTTTGAAAGCCCTTACCCTCGGCTGCGAGCGAATAGTGCCCGGGCGGGACGGTGGGAAACCGGTAGAGTCCGGAGGTCGTGGTCTCTGCGTAAAGGGTTAGGTTGGTATCGACATTGGTGAGGGTAACGCGGGCTGCGGGAATGGCTGCCCCGGATTGGTCGACAACAGTTCCGCTGAGAACGGCGCTCCCGCCCTGTGCAAGGGCGTCTGGCATGAAGACGCTTAGGACAAAGACACTCAGAAAAAGCGTAATCAGCTTTCTGATCTTCATTTAATTTTGGCCTCAAAAGATAAAGCGTGTTTCGTTATCGATGACGTGAGCTCTTGCTCATCTTTGCGACAACAATTGGAAATAAGTAGCAGACAGCGGGTCTTCGGAAACAGCCTGCCGTCAGCAACTCCTCCGGCGGGCAGCAACAAGGATACGCAGTGACGGACACCGTTGTCTAATCGATGGAAGGGCTAAGTCAAGGGTGGAGAGGGTGTTCCGGGGAGTATCCACTGATTCGACGTGTGAGTTTCGCTGTTAACAAAAGAGTGTCCCATCCCATCGCAGCCGCAGCAGGGATAGTTCGTCTTTCGTTGTCCTGCTCAAAAAGTGATGTCGATACGAAGCAGACCGAAGTCAGCGTCAGCGCTAATGGAGCGAACTTGTTGTCCCTCTGAACAACAGATTTATTCCAGCCGTCGCAACATCTCCTCCACCGTGATCCTCAGCACCGGATGCACCCAGTCTCCGGCAATCTCGTTCAGCGGCTCCAACACGAATCTCCGCTCCTGCATCTCCGGATGCGGCAGTGTAAGCTCCGCCGTATTCATCACCCTGTCGCCGCAGAGCAGCAGATCCAGATCGATCACCCTCGGACCCTTTGCGATCACCCGTTCGCGCCCCATCTCATGCTCGATCGCCAGCAGCGCACGCATCAGCTCCGTTGGCGTCAGCGAAGTCTCCAGCACCGCTGCGGCGTTCAGGAATCTTGGCTGGTCTATATAGCCCACCGGCTCCGTATCGTGGAAGTTCGATACCGCCTTCACCTCGCCCAGGTCGGCTAACCGTCGAAGCGCCTCACGCAGGTTACCCTCGCGGTGCCCGAAGTTCGATGCCAGGTTCGACCCCAGTCCAATCGCCACCAGATCCTTCAAACCGGTCAAATCCCCCTGGAACCTGTCCAATCACTCAAACTCGGCATCCCAACCGGAGTCGCGCAACTGTCCGATAATTTCAAAAAACTCGGCACCCCAATCAGAAGCGCGCAGCCCCAATCACTCAAAACCACGCACCTCGACCGAATACGCAGCTTCCAATTCAAAAAACTTCGTCATCTCGACCGGAGACACCACTTCCAACCCAAAGCCACGTCATCTCGACCGAAGCGCAGCGAAGTGGAGAGATCCCTGTATTTCGCCTTTGTTCCTGCTGTTATTTGTTTTCTCTTATTTCGAATCGATCTAGATCTATCTATACGTTACAGGAAGTTTTTAGACAGCCTCTTAGACGGTTAGCGGCTGCAGACGAGACGGAAGCACCTCGGTCTCCGTCTCTGGAGCCTCATCGTAGCCATGCGCCAGCTCCCACGAAGACCGGTCGCGTAACAGCCGCTGCACCAGCGCCGTGTGCATCGCATGACCCGCGCGCTCAGCCACCACTCGCCCCTCGATCCTTCGTCCCGCCAGGGCCAGATCGCCAATCAGGTCCAGCACTTTGTGCCGTACAAACTCGTCCGGGAACCGCAGAGGCCCGTTCTCAACCCCTTTGCGCGAAAGAATGATGGCGCTCTCATCCGAAACTCCGCGGATCAACCCCATATCCCTCAGCATCGCCTCGTCTTCCTTGAACCCGAAGGTCCTCGCCGGGGCGATCAGCTTCGCGTAATCTCCCGTCGCCAGATCGACCCGTAGCGTCTCATACCCGATCGGCTCCGGAAAGGAGATCGTGTAATCAATCGCATAGCCGCTGCCCGGATAGACCCCGATAAACTTTCCGCCTTCGCAGACCTCCACCGGCTTCAGCACTCGCATGTACTCGCGCCTGCGCCGTTGCTGCTTCAGCCCCGTCTCCTCAAAGGCCCGGATATACGGCAACGAACTTCCATCGAGAATCGGCACTTCGAGGTTGTTAATCTCAACAATGACGTTGTCTACCCCATACCCGATCAGCGCCGAGAGCAGATGCTCCGTGGTCGAGATCAGCACGCTCCCACGCATCAGGCTCGTCGCATAACTCACCTTGGCGACGTTGCGTCCCGTCGCTGCAATCTCGAAGTTGTCCAGATCGGTCCTGCGGAAGACGATGCCGGAGCCAGCCGGAGCCGGAACTAACCGCATAGAGACCTCGGCCCCGCTGTGAAGCCCCACTCCACAGAACTCAATGGCCGATTTTACTGTTCGCTCAAAATGCGGGTCCGATGCCACGAAATGACCTTCTCCGGTACAATCCGCTCATTAGATTACAGTGAGGTCAAGGCGATATTGTGTGGCAAATAAGACACACTTCTGCTGCCTTTTCTCCCCTGCAACCCCCTAAACCGACGAAATAAATCCTCTATTATCAAAAACATGACGATATCCCCGACGGACATCCTCTCTCGCACCCAGACGAAACTACCCTGGTTCCTCCAGCACCTTCGGCAGCTCGTTCTTGTCGAGAGTCCAAGTGAAGATCCCGCCGCAGTTAACGCCGCGCAGGAGCTCACCGCCGCCTGGGCCACCGCCCTCGGAGCCCGTATTAAGCGTCATCGCCAGAAAAGCTTCGGCGACGTCTACGAACTACGCTTCGGGGCTGGAACTTCTAAATCGACCGCACGGAAACCCGTCCTCATCCTCGGCCACCTCGACACCGTCTGGCCCCACGGCACTCTCAAGTCCATGCCCTGGCGGGAGCATGACGGCAAGCTCTCCGGCCCCGGAGTCCTCGACATGAAGGCCGGCATCGTCATGGCACTTACCGCCATCTCCGTCCTTCGCGAGCTCCAGCTTTCGCGCCCCATCACCCTCCTTATTAACAGCGAGGAGGAGATCGGTTCGCCTGTCTCCCGCCCCATCACGGAAAAGCTGGCAAAAGAATCCTCCGCCGTCTTCGTCCTCGAACCCGCCCAGGGCCTCGCTCTAAAGACCGCCCGCAAGGGCATCGGCAACTACAACCTCCACGTCACCGGTGTTGGCGCGCACTCCGGCGTCGACTTCGAGCGCGGTCACTCCGCCGTCCTCGAGCTCGCACGCCAGGTAGAGCGCATCTCCGCCTTCACCGACCTGAAGACCGGCCTCACCGTCAACTGCGGCGTCATCGCCGGAGGAACCCGTTCCAACGTCATCGCCGCCGAAGCTCATGCTGAAATCGACGTACGCATCGCCCGCGCCGGCGATGCCGCCAAAGTAGACCGCCTCTTCCGCCGCCTCAAGCCCATCGATAAAGCATGCAAGCTGACCATCACCGGCGGTCTCAACCGCCCTCCCATGGAGCGCAAGGCCGGAACCATCGCCCTCTTCAAGCAGGCGAAGAAGCTGGCCGCCGACCTCGGCTTTCAGCTCGACGAGGCCTCCACCGGAGGCGGCTCCGACGGCAACTTCACCGCAGCCCTCGGCATTCCCACCCTCGACGGCATGGGAGCCATAGGCGCCGGTGCCCACGCCGCCCACGAGCACATCCTCACCGAACACATCGTCCCCCGCACCGCCCTGCTCGCTGCCATGCTCGCTTCAACGGAATAATCGGAGAATTCGTTATCTCCATGGCTCGAAGAGCCTTCCTTGGCTGTGCATCCCGACAGCTCTTTGCATCACCTATGTAGCATGCTAGTGTGGTAGACCTGATTTTCCGGTATCGCTGCACGGAACGCTACTGATCGCGAACGTTCGAAACAGGTGACGCGCTAACACCAGCTACAGATGCGAGGTGAATATGGGACAGGTCGGACATGCACTGAGCGGCTTCGGGATCCTTCTGCTTCTTGCCTTCGGATCGTCCGCAAAAGCTCAGATGACGACAGCGCAGCACGACAACGCCCGCACCGGCGCAAACCTGAGCGAAACCACGCTGACACCGCAAAACGTCAATCAGAAACAGTTCGGAAAGCTGTTCGCACTGAAGGTGGATGGAGACATCTATGCCCAGCCACTCTTCCTCCCCGGCGTGCAGATTCCCGGCAAGGGCAAACACGACGTCGTGTTTATCGCGACCGAACACGACAGCATCTACGCCTTCGATGCACAGGGAAATCCCTCCACGCCGCTCTGGCAGGTGAGCTTTCTGAAGGGCGGGGCCACCACAGTTCCCGCGCGCGATGTCTCGTGCCCTTTTACACAGCCTGAGGTGGGAATCACGTCCACCCCCGTGATCGATGCGAAGTCTGGAACCATCTACATTCTCGACCGCACCAAAACTCCCGCTCAATCCAGCGACAAGCAATACCATCAGCAGCTCCATGCCCTGTCTGTGGCTACTGGAGCCGAAAAGCTCGGCGGTCCGGTCGAAATCCAGGCCAGCGTGCGCGGAAGCGGGGCAGGCAGTAAGAACGGCGCAGTGGCCTTTGAACCGTTGCGGGAAAATCCACGGGCAGGCTTACTGCTGTCAAACAGCACGGTCTATCTCACCTGGGGCTCTTCCTGCGATGTAGGGCCGTATCACGGCTGGGTGATGGGATACGATGCCCGGACCCTGAAGCAGACCGCCATCTTCAACACCTCTCCCGACGCGGATGACAGCGGAATATGGGCAAGCGACACCGCCCCTGCAGCCGACAAGGACGGCAACCTGTTCGTCGCCACCGGCAATGGAACCTTTGATGTAGCCAACGGCGGCAGGGACTATGGAGACACGCTTCTCAAGCTGCATTGTGAAGGCCAGACTCTCCAGCCCGCGGACTACTTCACCCCCTTCAACGCCGACGCCCTGAACGCCAAAGATCATGACCTTGGCTCCGGCGGGCCCATGCTGCTGCCCGACCAGACCGGACCGCACCCGCATCTTGCCGTCATCGGCGGAAAGGGCCCTATGATCTATCTCGTCGATCGCGATCGTCTGGGCCATTTCCACCCGGAGAACAACAGCCACGCGGTGCAGACCATTCCGACTTCGCGCGGCATCTATGGGTCCATGGCTTACTGGAACCACCACGTCTACGTGTTGAGCGACTACGACTCCCTGCGCGACTTCGAGGTCAACGACGGAAAGCTTGTCTTCAAGACCGCCAGCAGCTTCAAGCTGGAAGATCACGCGGCAACTCCTACCATCTCCGCAAATGGCGATAAGGACGGCATTGCCTGGGTTGTCAGCTCCAAGGGATGGGCCTCACCCGACAGGCAAGCAGTTCTTTACGCTGCGGATGCCTCGAACATCGCTCACCTGCTCTACACCAGCAATCAAAACGCAGCTCGAGACGGAGCAGGCTCTGCCCTGCGCTTCAACATCCCCACCATCGCGAACGGGCATGTCTACATCGGCGCGAAAAAAGAGGTAGACGTCTACGGCCTGCTTCCGGCAAAACCATAACCTCGCCGAGATGCCACATCCAATTCGTCTGCTGCTCTCCTCGGACTCGCCAAAAATAATCGAGCGCAATCCTCCTCCAGCCGTCTTTACTGGATAGATGGAGCCTATGGCATCGTTCGAGGAATACAGTCTGGTACTGCCGTCCATAAAGAGCGCCGAATCGAAGGTTAGCCTCGACGCTCTTGTGGAGACATACTCTGCTCTCCTCTTCCGCGTCGCCTATTCCGTCCTTCGTTCGCAAACAGAAGCTGAGGATGTCGTGCAGGAGACCTTTCTCCGCACGCTTCAGCACCAGAACACTCTCCCCGCAGTCCGCGATGTGCGAGTCTGGCTCACCCGCATCGCCTGGAACCTCGCCATCGATCGCCGCCGCCGCACGCGCCCCGATCAGATGGATCAGGTCTTCGCCGAAAACCTGGTCGCGGCGGAGCTTCCGGCTGACCGGGCGCTTGACGAAGCCCAGCGCATGAAGGTCGTCCTCGACGAGATCGAAAGACTTCCCCGCGCCGAACGCCACGTGCTTCTGCTCTCTTCGCTCGAAGAGTTGGGAGCGGCGGAGATCGCCACCGTCCTGGGAAGAAGTGAATCCGCAGTTCGAGCACTCCTCTTCCGCGCACGCACCCGCCTGCGCCAGAGGCTCGAGAAAGGAGGAAGCAAATGAAGAAGAGCCCAGAGGAAGACCTCGAAAGAGTCCTGACCGGCCTGCGCGACTCCGCTATCCCCGACGGGATGGAACGCCGCATCCTTGCAGCTCTTGAGAATCGCGCTTCCTCACCCTCCTCCTGGCGTTCGATAAGACCGGCCTTGAGGAAGCTTGCCGCTGCATGCTCCTTCGCGATGGCAGCCGCTCTCGCTTTCGTCTTCGTCCCTGCGATCCGGCGTCCGGTCCATGCTCCTCAGAGATCGACGGCAGGTGCAATTCTCCCTAAATCACTACCGCGTGCCAACGCGAACCAGAATGCCGCTCAGGGAAACGACAGAGAGATAGCCGCATCCGCCCCGCATCCAAAGTTGCGCTCGGTGCGATCGGTTCGCAGGAAAGATGCAGCCCCGCAGGACGAGGGCGATGCCGCCAGTTATCCTCCACCGCCGATGCCGCTGACTGACGAAGAGAGACTTCTACTGCGGGCCGCTCACTGGCGCGCCCCGGTCGAGCTGGCAGAGCTTAGTCCCGCGCGAAGAGCCTTACAAGATGAGCAGGAACGAGTGGACTTTGAACGATTCTTTGAACCCCCGAAGACGGAGACAATCGATGCGACCAAGCAACCATCAGAGAACAAGACAAAATAGAAAGCTCGCATATGCAGTCCTCACAGCAGCTTTCGCATTAACGTGGACTGCATCCACAGCCCTGGCGCAGAGTGACGGATCTCCTGCAAAGTCCAGCGAGCCCCTGACGATCCAGTACTTCCACTTGAGCAACGCGATTTCGCCCTATGCCAGCAGTGACATCATGAACGCGCTTCGGAACATTCTCACCCCGACTTCGAAAGTCATCTTACTTACGTCTCGGAATGTCATCGCCGTCGCCTCGACCCCTGATCAGATCGCGCAAGCGAAAACGATCGTTCATGAATTCGACCAGCCGCCGAAAAGGTATCGCCTCACCTATACGATCATCGACCTCGATGGGACCCGCCGGATCGGCGAGCAGCGCTACTCCATGGTCGCCCTCGATGGACAGAAGATGACCTTGAAGCAGGGCAGCAAGGTCCCGGTCACGACCGGAGATAGCAAAGACAACTCCAGCCAGCAGGTCACCTATCTCGATATAGGAATGACCTTCGAAGCCATGGTCAATTCTTCTGGAGACAGTGCGAACCTGCAGACGAAGGTGGCGCGGTCAAGCATCGCTGAGGAGAGATCAAGCATTGGCCCCCAAGACCCGATCGTGCGACAAAGTGTCTTCGAAGGCGCATCCATTCTTACGATGGGAAAGCCGGAAACTCTCGGCTCCATTGATTTCCCCGGCAGCACCCGACATCTCGACATTCAGGTGATGGCCGAGCGCATGAATTAGAAACGGACGTCTTCGTGGAAGGCTTGCTCTCCGGAAATTGCCTGGAGAGCAGGCTTATCTGGCAACACGTAAACCCACAATCCTCACTTCACTTCTTCCGCAACGCAGTCCATTGCCCATCGGCCCGCCCTTCGACCCGCATACGCCCCTTGGCCGAATCCCCATCCACCCAGCCCGCAAGAATCGCCGTCACCGGCGCCTCCTCCTTGGGCCACGCTCCATCGAACTTCAACTCGACATACCCGTCTCGCCATGTGCCCTTTACGGGCAGTTCTTTGCCAAAGTCGCCGGACCATGTCCCTGTCACCACTCCACCCTCACGATGAAGATCCATCGATCCTTTGTACTTGCCGTAATCGCTGGCAAACTCCACCATCCAGTTTCCTGAGGCTTCGCCGCCATTCGTTATAGCCTCCGGCTCAGTAGGCGTGACTCTCACGTTCGAAAAATATGCCTCCTCCCCGGCATAACCCCACAGGGCAACACCGCCCCGCAGATCTTCTCCTTTCAACCCACTCACCATCAGGCTAGGGTTCTCCGACCCGTTGATGAACAGCTTTGCGTTCCGTCCATGAACCTCAATCTTCACCTTGTTCCACTGTTCCTTGCGCAGCTCCGCATAAGCTTCGTAAATCCACGGCCACTCCTCGCGAAGCTTGTACCAGTCATTTCCCGGAACCGAGACATACTGCACCGAATGGTTGCGCATCCCCTGGTCCTCGGAGTGCGCGTTTCCTGGCCGAAGGTAAAACAGTTCGTAGTGCGAAGCATCTGCCCTGGCCCGAAACGCAATTCCCCCAAATCCGGGCATCCGCACACCCGGAGGCGTCGTCGTCTTCAAAGCGATGTCGGCCTCAATCGTTCCATCCTGAATCTCAACTCCCTTCAGAAACGTGATCACCTGCTCGCTCGATGGCTCGGCGGTCAAACGCAGAGCCTTCCGCCCCAGGTACTCGACCACCTCTCCCTTCCCACCGGTTGTAACCAAATGATTCGGGTCGGTCAGGGCGAAGCTCTGCGCCGCAATCGCGTTCGAACCCGCCGCCGGACGAGCCTGTGGTTCTCCCGCTACTGCAATAGTTCTCTTAGGAGGCGGCACGATCACAACAGCAAATAATGTCGGGGATAACAGGAAAGTACGTATCGCCTTCTGCATCTCACGTTTCAAAGCTGCACCTCATCGCTGAACGCCGAGCATAAGTGCACGTGACGTTCCAAGGCACCACAGGCCAAAGCCCTTGAAAAGTCTGGCGTTATTACCCGTTGCGAAGTTTTTCTCGCCGGTCCAGTGTCCGGATTCGGATTATCTTTGTTCGAAAATGGGCGGCGGACGAAAACACAAAACAGGCCGCTCTGCTTTCGTCGATCGTCCGCCTACTGTGGTCTCCTCTAATTGATCGTTACCGAAGCCGATACCAGTTGAGCGCTTGCAGTAGGAAGCAACGAGCGATGCGGGCTCGTCTCCATGTTGGCCTTTCCGTCAACCAGCGATGTAATGACGAAGAAGTAAGTCTGCCCTGCCCGCAGCAGATCCGACGGTATCGTCATCGAGGTCTTTGCTGTGCCCAAAATTGCTGAAGTTACGTAAACGACCTGGCTGCCGCCCGTCACTGTAGTAGGGCTCATGATCGACACGCTATAGCCGAAGGGTGTGCCAATCGCGGGGGGATCCCAACTGAGCGTGACGGCTGTACTGTTAGCTGTGCTCGCGGTGAAGAGATCGGCTCCGTTGAGCTTGGGATTCTGCACTCCCGAAAGCAACGGTTTCACTGTTGTGGTCGGCAGCGAGGTCGTCTGGGCGTTCGTCAGATTGATGCCCTGGGTACCTCCTCCGGGCAGGGGAACTGTCACCAAAGCGCTCTGGCATACGCGGAATGTACGTCTCCAGGCAGCGGGAAACGGGTCGTTGTATTGCACGGTCCCGGCTTCCACATCGGCTGTCAACGATGGATACAGACTCGCCGAGCAGCCACTGGAGCTGAAAACAGCGGCGGTATTTGCCTTCGTCTTGATGAGATCGATCGGCAAGGCAGGGTTTGAAGACGATACATTTGGGCCGTTGGCGGCGACGTAGGGCTGAACGGAGAGGAAGAAGGCGCCTGCTGTAGCGGTGGGGGCAGTTGGCGCAACATGAGTGAACAGGGGACCCCATGCGGAACCCTGGACGCTCAAATTGATCGATGCCGCAACGGTGGAATTCAGTGACCCACTGATCGTGTTTTGTCCGCCGTTCGTCAAGGACTGATTCGACAGCGTAAGCTCAGGGCCCATGACGTATGCGTTGATAGAACCGAAGGAAGTCGATTCGTACTGCCTCACGAACAAAGTTTTTATCCCGGAATAATCCAGGTTGCCGTTAATCGAAACTCCTCCGGTGAATGTCGTTGAGCCAGCATTCGTCGAGGCCGAATAGGGCAGCATCCCCGCTTCGAGCGCGTCGATCTGCAACAGACCACTTGCGGGCGTGGGATCCAAAGACGTGAAACTGTAGTTGAAGGATGTCGTCGAAACAGGCGCTACACCGGGAACGGAGGATGGAATGAAGATGTCGCTGCCCACGTCGAAGGTGCTGCTGCTGGTCCAGTACGTTTCGCTGGGGCCAAGCCGCAACCAGTAGTATCCGGCAGGAACATTGGGAATCTCGAAGGTCCCATTCGCGCCGGCGGCTCCGGAGAATGACTTGAAGGAGCCATCCGATTGCGGCACGAAAGCCGCAACGGAAGAGCTGACAGAGCTCCAATCGAAGGGCGCACTCGTTGAGCCGGTTTCGTTCCATACCGTATCAACGTTGCTGACGCGGATGGTCCCGGTGGGCGTCACCACCCAGGACTGTGTCGCGGGTGCTGCGCCAGAGACGGTCGCAGTCGCAGTGAAGCTGTTAGGCGTGCGGGACTGCTGTGCCGTAGGCGTCCACGAGACAGTACTTCCGCTGAGAGTCGCGCCGGTTGGCGCGTTCGACAAGGAGAACGTAACCCCGGTGCCGGTGGCAGCAAGTTGATAGCTGTAGGGGGACCCCTCGGTTGCCTGCGTGTTTGGCGTGCTGGTAAAGACAGCTGCGGCCGGGGGGGCCGAGGTGGTCGGGGGAGCCGAGGTGGTCGGGGGAGCCGAGGTGGTCGGGGGAGCCGAGGTGGTGGGAGGAGCAGTGTTATTTCCGCCACAGGCTGTGAGCAGAAGGACGATGAAAGAGGCAGGTAAAACTCGGTATCGCAACAAGATAGTTTCCTAGGCAGATCGCCCTTCACCGGATGCAGGCATAAGGGCAAAGTTTATTTAATTCAGTCGTGCAGTGAATCTGATCTTCGAATCAAGCGGCTTCGACATCGCAACTTTGTCTTTCGGATCGTATGGATGCAAAGGCGAAGCCAGATCATTTTCACGGGACCATTGTCGAATGGCAAGGAAAATGATGGCCCCGGGATCGTTTTTGCGGTCCTCAGGGCCATATTCGTTTCTCTGCAGACGGCCCGTAAGCCGATTTCTGTTCTAGAGGATCATTCCTCCAGGCGACGCATTACTGCGGTACTCGATCAACCTATACGCAGGGTTCGCCGATCTCTTTGGGGACGTCCAACAGAGTTTGTATTCTCCCTCGAGTTTCATTGAATGGTTATCGGCGCCGATATCAATTGAGCGTTTGCGACGGGAAGCAAGGAGCGATGCGGGCTCGTCTCCATGTTGGCCTTTCCATCGACCGCCGAGGTAATGACAAACAGGTAGGTCTTTCCGGAAGACAGCAGGTCAGGTGGCAGTGTCATCGAGGTCTTTGCGGTGCTCAACGTAGTAGTGGAAAAAAATACGGCTGTGCCGATCCCGCCGATGATCGTGCCCGGCGGCGTGCCAACCGGGAATGTGCCGGTTGGCGGTGTACCGACCGGCAATGTGACGGCTGGCGGTGTCACCGGGGTCATGACGGCGACGGTATAGCCGAAGGGTGTACCAATCACAGGCGGGTCCCAACTGAGCGTCACCGCTGTGCCGTTGATTGTGGCGGCAGTGAAGAGGTCGGCACCGTTGATCTTCGGGTTCTGCACCGCCGAAACCAGCGGTTTCACTGCGGTGGTTGGCAGCGAAGTCGTCTGGGTATTGAGCAGATTTAAGTTCTGGGTACTTCCTCCAGGCATAGGAATAGAGACCGAAGCGGTCTGGCAGACGCGGAAGGTGCGTCTCCAGGCGGAAGAGAATGGATCGCTGTATTGCACAGCCCCGGCCTCCACGTCGGTCGTCAAAGGCTGGTTCGTGGGGCGGGAGGGTGTGAGGAAACCCGAGAAGTCTCCGCCCGAGAAGCTTCCACCGGTGCAGGTTCCGTTGGTCCAGAGGAGGTCAATCGGTTTTGAGCTTGATACGTTTGGACCGTCGGCCGAGATATAGGGCTGTACGGAGAGGTAGAAGCTGCCTCCCACAGCGGTTGGCGCGGTTGGCGCAATGTGGTCGAATAGGGGAGCCCACGCGGAACCTTTGAGGCTGAGGTTAATCGAAGTTGGAACTGTGGGATTCAGTGCTCCGCTGATCGTATTGGGGCCACCGGTCGTCAGCGACAGATCCGACAGCGTAAGCGACGGTCCCATCACGTATCCGTTGATGGATCCAAACGCAGCTTGTTCGTACTGCCTTACGAACGCATTCTTTATCACCGAAAGATCAAGGTTGGTGCCAATCCCAATTCCTCCGGAAAATGTCGTGGAACCTGAATTCGTCGTATTCCGGTAGGACGGAAAGGATGTTTCGAGAGGATCGAATTCCAAAAGTCCGGGCGTAGCCGTTGGCTCCAACGAGGTGAAGCTGAAGTTGATGTTCGTCATCGAGGGGGTCCGATTGATGGGATTGGCGGTTGAGACAAAGATGTCGCTGCCCATGTCGAAGGTGCTGCTGCTCGTCCAGTAGATGTCGCGCGGTCCCAGCTTCAGCCAGTAGTATCCGGGAGGGACATTGGGAATCTCGAAGGTTCCATTCGCGCCGGCGGCGCCGGTGAATGACTTGAAGGAGCCATCCGATTGCGGCACGAGCGCTGCAACGTAGGCATTCAGAGGACTCCAGTCGAAGGCAGCATTTGTTGAGCTGGTTTTATTCCACAACGTATCGACACGGCTGATGCGGATGGTACCGGATGGCGTCACCGTCCAGGACTGTGTTGCCGATCCGCCGCCCGACGTGGTCGCAGTCACGGTGAAGCTGTTTGCCGTGCGGGATTGTTGCGCCGTGGGTATCCACGAGAGGGTGCCTCCGCTCAGCGTCGCGCCGGTCGGTGCGTTCGATAAGGAAAACGTAACCGCAGTGCCGCTGGCTGCAGGTTGATAGCTGTAAGGCGACCCCTCGGCCGCTTGGGTAACTGGCGTGCTGGTAAAGACAGGCGCAGCCGGGATCGGGGTGGCGTTGTTCCCGTTACAGGCTGTGAGCAGAAAGACGAGCAAGGTTACAGGTACGACACGATATCGTGGCAAACAGTACTTCCCCAGGGTGCAAATGTCGATGTCGGTTCAGTCTCAGGGCGTCCCGGTCGAATTTCAAGAGAAATGTTGAGCATGGGTTGCACTCGTGGAAGCTCCCGCGCCATTTGCTCGATCGTCCCCCGATCCCCTTCCCTTTTGAGAGATCGAAGTCACTCTGGCAGTCTCCATTGCCTGGCATCTTGGGTCAAATCGATAGGTCGACATCCTATCTGCAAAAGAACTTCTTCGAGTCCTTCGTGCGAGAGGATAAGTATGCCGCCGTCTTCCGGACTCTCGCGGATATATAAGGAGATATTGGTAACCGCCCGTTCGGTAAGCTCCGTAATCGGTTCTTCGAGTGATTTCACTGTAAGCAGCGGAACGTACCAGGGAAACATTCGAAAGATGCGTTCCTTTATAAATTCAAGGAAAACATCTTTCAGGTTACGAAGCAGCTTCTCTGTATCGATCTCGCTCACAATCTGGATGCCTGTGCCAGTGCCGGCCATGATTTCCATTGCATCCAGGCAAGCACTTGTGCCGGTAGTGATCCGGAAAAGGGTATGGATCCGTGCATTCGCCGGAGATCCTGGATCCATCTCCATCAATGCTTCGAAAGTCATCATGCGCGGAGCGGGAAGATGTGTCCATACGCCTAATATCGTTTCAGGTAACCATGCAGGAGCATGATCTGCGAATAACTCATTGACCTTTTGAGATCTCGCTTGATTCAAAGCCACGTAGCTCTCATGCGCACAACCTTTGTGCACCACGAAATGCGAGACGAGATTGCTAAGGAAGCGACGTATCCCGTCATAGGAATCGGGCCGAAGACCCAGAGGAGCCGCCAACAGATAGTGCTGGCCGAGGGAGTTGGCACCGATACATTCCAGTGTCAGGCAAGGAGCGTAGAGGCGTGGATCCTCTGTCTCTTTGTCGTTTTCACCGTTTCCAGCTTGTTGTTGATGCGATTCGATCATCCCTCCCAATACCTGTAACCATCGTCGCGCAGCGATGCGACGAACCTGCGCAATGGCGGACAAAAGCTCCGGCTTCGCCGCAAGCAACATGCCATTGTCCTCAGGACTCTCTCTCAGGTAAACATCGAAGAGTTGAAACCACGATGCGCGTTCCTCAACCGTGCTATGAAATATCTCTGCGCTCGAAAGTCTGTGTAACAGAAATGGGATTCCATCGTATTCAAACTTGCCCTTCAATAGACTTCCGAAAACCTCTTTCGTCTTTTGCCCGAACGCCACTCTTTGCAGCAGCTTTTGAGGATTTTGCCTTTGCGACCCCATGACCGTATTCCAGTGCGCCATTGCCGGATGATTTCGAATAAAGGGTGGCGGATCGAATGGTTTTTGCGGATCCAGGCCTTCCACCAGTGCAACCATACGAGCATCCTTGCGTAGAAAAGCGGGAAGCTTTAAACGGGAGATCATAGTCTGCATATCTTTGAATTCTTCCTGATTCTCCCCGGACCGGGGGATCAGGAGCATAGTCATCCCGCCAAATCCAAAATATGTGGTGCGCAGGGCCGCGGTATCACCGCGAAACCAACAGACACGCGACGCGCTCATCCCGTAAAAGTCATACGTCGCTTTACCTTTGATCAGATGATCAATCTCTTCATCCGTAGGCGCGCCCTTCGGAGCCTTCTGCAATGAGGAAATGCTGCGTCCAATGAGGGGACGTTCTTTCAGAAGATTTGCGTTGAACTCCCTGTAGAGTTTCTTCTCTTTCTCCAATGTCTCCAGCTGCACAAAATACTCTTCTTCAAGCCCGTACTCGGAAGCAAGTAATGCAAGCCATCGGTTGAGGAAGAGGCTAAGCCAGACCTGTTGACTATGAGGCACGTCCCCAAAGCGGCACGGCATCCATAACACCACTACGTCTCGAAGAGACTCGGCCCGACGCCAGGGAAGAAGTGACTTCCTGCTCGAGGCTAAATCGTAATCATGGGACATACTGCCAGTCTCCGAAGCGGAGCTTATTGAGAAGGAGTTCTTTCCGGTATTCCTGCTCCGAAGGAATTAAGAAAAGTGTTGAGAGCATCTGCGGCCTGCTGATAGCCATGTCGATAAGAGGTCGGCAACAGTTGTGGGGCGTTCCCATCCGCAAGGTTGGCATACAGATACATGCCGCCACGCATAAATCCAACCCGCACACCGCGCACTTCAGCTAGCCGATAGGCTCTATTCCCGACAGGAATGCCAGCTACCATATTGCGCACCGTCAGCACGCCTGCCTGTGCTGACGCATGGATTGTTGTCACCGATGTCAGCGAGTATGCGCCTAAGATAAGGGAGACCACCGCAGGTACTAAAGCAAACAATGCTATTGACCAGTTGCGTTGTTTGTAAAAGACAAGACCGGCAATAACAAGAGCGGCCACTCCTATATACAAAAACACCGCATTGGAACCGTCGGGCGGACACAGTATCGAGATCTCTCCGCGCGACTGAGAAATAATTCTTATGCCATCCGCCAATTAAATTCTCCTCCAGCACCATCGATCGCGTTGAGCATAACCCTTCTCTTCACATCGCAAATTGGTTCCCGCCAAACAACACACCAACAAAAAGGTTGACTGGCTCAATCCGTTCCGCTACGGCGCCGATCTCTTCATGCATGGCGGCAGTGTCACTCTTCAATGCATTCAAAGAACTGCTGAGAGGGGCAACTTTTTCATCGATAGCCGCGACAAGTTCCTCATGTGCGGCTTTTTCTTCATTCTCGACTACAAATCCATGATTAACCGTTACTTTGTATGCCTGGGCCATGCTGCCAAACTCTAACAGGGCAACAGTTCCTTCCAGAGAGCTACCGACAAACTCCATCTTATGGGCTGTAAAGCCTTGGCTTTGGCCAGCCAGTTCAATCTTCTCGCCAACTAAAAGGCCATCTTTCCAGGTGTGTTTGAACCAACTCTCTCTGTCTTCCTGGCTGGCATCATCCTGCTGCTGTTGATGGGCACCTGACTGGCCAAATATCTTGGGACCTATTTTGGTCCATAGTGTCGAGCCAAGAGTTGTGTGGCAATCATTCCCCACGATGTATGTTTTGTGGTGGCTGCTGTACAGGCGGCTATGGTCACCGGTGTAGTTTTCATTCGAAGTACCTGTAACCGTGATGGCCGATGTTCCTGTGACCGTTTTCGAGTAATTGGCCTGCAAGGTCTTGATGTAGTCGCCTGTCACCGTTGTCGTGCAGGTTTCAGTTACCGTCTTGGCATACGTAGCCTGTACCCTCTTGCTGTAATGTCCGGTGATTGCGTTATCTGCGTTCCCTGTCACACTTTTGCTGTAGTTTCCTGTAACTGTTTTCCAGTAAGAGCCCATGATGCTATTGGTGGAACTCCCGGTAACAGTCTTGGCGTAATTGGCCAGCACATTCTTGCTGTAATTTCCCGTAACCATAATCGCGGAGTTCATCATCACGCTTCTTGTGTAGTTCTGCATGACCGTCATCGTCCGATTCATGTCTACCTGATAGGTTTCATGCATCCTGACAGTGACATCCTGATTCATGCCGACATGCATCAGGCGGTTTTGGTCAACGTGCAATTGCTGATGACCATGAACGATGGAGACATCTGAGCCTGGATGGACCAAAGCCGACGGTGTATGGATGGCTGGCAACGTTAGGTTGGCAACCGAACTGATTCGCTGATCCGTAATAGGATCTGCAATCCTTCTTGGCGTCTTTATACTTCCATCGAATACCGCCATATCGTCTCCCGTGGTATTTCAATTAGCTCGCCGCATAAGCACTGCCTCTCCGTTTAGGGAGAGGCATCACTGTCGTAGCGATTTTCAACGCATCTTCATGTGCGTCTTATACTTCCGTAACAAAGCATAGTCCTGTCAATCGACAGATGTCTTTGCCGAAACTATCGCCTTTTTGTTCAAAATTTCGATAATTGCGAAGATGCTGCTCTCCGTTGAGGCCTGATCGCCGAATCACTCATTGCTTCGCGAACCATGACGCTATTTTTGAACCGGGATCAGATATGCTTTCGTCTCGGGAGTAAACGGAGCTGTCGCATACTTTCCGTAAGCGGAGGTCCTGTTTATGAAGCAGAATTTCGCCGCAATCATCCTTGGCGGCACCGGACAAGTCGGCGGTGCAACCGTCGAGGAACTGCTGGCAACTCCGGAATGCCGTGAAGTGGTGATGATCACCAGAAAGCCCATTGCTCCACGATCGCGGGTACGCAACGTCGTTCTTGATACCGGCGCTCAAGACTTTGCCGACCGCACGGCCGCCGTTGCCCGCGAAGTTTTGAATCAAGGGCCCGTCAGCGCCGTCAGCTGTGCGGGCGTCGGTTCTGGAACTAGGCGCTGGAGCGAAGAAGAACTGAAACGACTTGAACTCGGAGTCGTCGGTGCCTTCGCACGGGGCTGCCATGATGCCGGAATCGCCCAGTTTTGCCTGCTCTCTGCTGTAGGGAGCACAGCTCGCAGCCGGATTCGTTATGTGCGAGTCATGGGTATGAAGGAAGACACCGTGCGCAATATCGGTTTTACCCGCCTCGCCATCTTTCGCCCCGGCATCATTGCCGGCAACTCTCATAGCCCGGCCTGGTCCGTTTGGTTGGGAAGCCTCGTGCCCGGGCGGTTTGGCAATATTGATCAGCGAATTCTCGGTCGCTCCATCGCAGCAGAGATAGCGTTGCACAGTGGGGAGACCGGTGAAGTTACCCTCGAAAACGCCGCCATGAAAAAACTCGCTGCGCAGTTCAAGAGCGCCCCTTAGGAATTCTTGTACAGGTCCGGGCGAGCAGTCGAGCGAGCTCATATTGGCGATGCTGAGACTGTCTGTTCGACGAGCGCTAAATCGCCGATGCACCGGCAAGCCGAATCTGAAGTTCTGGATGATTGCGTAAACACGAAACCGTCTCTGTAAACAGCCTGCGGATGGAGCTAAACTCGTATCGCGATGCCACACCCATCATGGAATGAGAGTTACGCCTCGGGACAGCTGCCATGGGACACCGGGCAACCGGAGCCTCTACTCGTCGAGTTCATCACTTCAGACGCGGTCACGCCAGGCCCAGCGCTCGAGATCGGCGCTGGTACTGGTACGAATGCAATTTGGATGGCGGAACGCAACTTCGATGTACTCGGGGTTGATGTCGCGCCGCTCGCGGTTGAGAGAGCACGGACCAAAATAGAGGGACGCGCTCTGCGCTGCAGCTTCGCTGTATCGGACTTTCTCGCTGCGCCACCGCCGAGCGGCCCGTTTCAGTTCGTGTTTGACCGCGGTTGTTTTCATGTGTTCGATGAACCAGCGGAGAGAGAGCAGTTCGCGGCACATGTCGCTGCCGTGTTGGCACCGGGCGGGTTGTGGCTGAGCCTGATCGGCAGCACTGAAGGTCCACCGCGCGAGGTCGGTCCTCCGCGCCGTTCGGCTCGCGAGATCACCCTCGCCATCGAGCCTGCGCTGGAGATCGTGGAGTTGCGTTCAGCTGAATTCCGCGGCAGCAACGCAAAGGCGTGGTTCTGCCTGTCGAGGCAACGCGCGGTGCCGGCGGCGGCGTCCTCGCGGCACAATTGAGGCTCAGACAAACACCGCTCCCGCCTCGGCGGGCGCAAAACGCCGAGTCACCCCCTGAGATCAGAGCCCCTTCGGCCTCTCTCCTGCCGATCCCAACTACGCTGGCAGAGACTTCGCTGACCATGCTCCTCGTCCCGCGATGTCAAGTCCCATTTAGGCTTAACTCAATAAAAATAAAGGCGATACTAGATGCCGATCAGTTCCTCATCACTTGCTAGACTTAAAGCAGGGTCAGGGCTCGAGAGGGTGGCTGGACGAAGACAATTCCGCAGTTAACTCTTTCCGATGCAATACTTTGGCTGCAACCATCTTTGAATTCAAGACTTTACGATGGAAGTACCAGGCTAAGTATCCTGCAATGAAGACTTTGCACAAAAAGGTGGGGGATGGCCCTAGCTCCGCCAGTGCAGGGTGACGGGTCCTTCCAGGGGATGCTCCCCGGTCCCCTTCAACCGTGCCTGCTTCAGAGCGAAGTACCACTTCGCCGGCTTGTCCGCGTCGTCGATCAGCATCAGCCCCGGGTGGAACCGAAGCCCCTGGGCCTGCTCGATCATCGTCTCCTGATCCTGCCGCACAAACCGAGCGCCAAAGAACTTTGCGATCGGAGTTACGAACGGGACGTTGTAGAAGACATTCCAGGCCGCGATCACATCGATGCGGCAGGTGGAAGCCGTCACCGGCGTAATCGTCGTCAGGCTGGAGAACCACTTCTCCCCCGCGCGGATCGTCTCGTAGCGACGGTTGGGAAGAACGAAGTCGATGGTCGTGGTGATGGGCTCGCCATAGACGCCGAGCAGTTTATAAGGAGCCGAGTTCGCGCTCGGAGCATGCGAAGACATCCGGAAACCCTGCGGGATTGGTTCGAAGTGCTTCTCCTTCTCATGGATGCTAGCGCGGCTGCGCCACCACCAGGCCTGATGCACAAACGGCCCGTGAGCCGGGTCCATCAGCCCGATGATGCCGTGGTCAACGTTGCACGGAAGATCGGCCACAAGATGTGCGCTGCGGTATCGCTCCGAGAACTTCGGAAGCTCGGGAACAGGAGGCAACTGGCTTGTCGAACGTCCCGAGCCCGGCTCGGGAAGATAGACCCAAGCGAATCCATCGCGCTCCTCGCATGGATAAGCGCTGGCATAGATCTTTCCCGGATCGAGTATCTCGAACTTTGTCAGGGAAGGAATCTCGGTGCACTGCCCCGAGCACGGCTCGAACTTCCAGCCGTGGTACTTGCACTGCACGTTCTCGCCGTCGAACCATCCGGCGGAGAGCGGAATGCCGCGATGCGGGCAGAGGTCGCGCATGGCAAACAACTGTCCATCCCGCTTGCGGCCCAGCACCAGCGGAATGCCCAGCAGAAGCGCCTGCGTCATCTGGCCCGCACGAAGTTCGCGCGAGCGAAGCGCAGGATACCAGTCGCCGAAGATCAGCTCCGCCGGAGGCCCGGGCATCTGCACAGAAAGTGGAACGAGATCGCGCATCATCGTCTGCATGAGTCTACCAACACCATAGAGGACGGTCATTTACCAGCGGATCGGATCTGATTTTCACCCGTAGGGCGGCGAAAACGGATCGCAGTCCCAATAAACTGGACACGTGCCTAACCTCCTGCAGCAACCCGCGATGCGCAACCGGCTCGTCCTCCTGCTGCTGTGGTTTTTCTTCTACTCCAGCTTCCAGCTGCTTGCGCCGCCGCTGCTCGACGACGCGGATTCGGTCCACGCCGAGGTCGCGCGCGAGATGCTCGTCCGTCACGACTGGACGACGCTCTACGCCAACGGGATTCGCTACCTTGAGAAGGCGCCCCTGCTCTACTGGTCGATGGCGACCAGCTTCAAAGCGTTCGGCGTCAGCACCGCCGCCGCACGTTTTCCTCTCGCCCTGACCGTCCTCGCGCTCGCCTTCGCAGTCGAAGCCTTCGCTCGACGAGCCTTCCGCAAGGGAGAAGATGCCTCTGCCGCTGCGAGCGATTTCCAGACGCTCGAGCAGGCTGAACCTGCCGCGGAGACAGACAGGTTCAGCGCGAGAGCCGGCCTCTACGCCGGGCTGATCCTGCTTTCGAGCTTCGGGATCTTCATCTTTACCCGCATCACCATTCCCGACGCGATGGTCTGCCTCTGGCTGACGCTGGCGATCTTCTGCTACTGGATCACCGAGCAGCAATCACGGCCAGACAGTTTGCCCTGCTTTGGCTTTGCCGTCTGCTGTGCCTTGAACGTTCTGACCAAGGGATTGATCGGCATCGTCTTCCCCATCGGGATCGTGCTCCTGCATCTCCTGCTCACGCGCGGGCTCCGCGGAACCATGACACGGCTGAGCCAGCTTCACCCATTCGCCAGCCTTCTCGTCTTCCTCGTCGTCGCCGCACCGTGGCACATCTTCATCGGCCTGGACAACCCGACCCGGGGACATCCGGGAAGCATCCACTTCGCCAACGGCCACTGGATCGTGCCGCAGCCGACCGACGGAAACGTCCATGGCTGGACGTGGTTCTATTTCGTCAACGAGCACCTGCTGCGCTACCTGAACCTTCGCGTTCCGCGCGACTACGATACCGTGCCGCTCCTGCTCTTCTGGGGACTGCTTCTCATCTGGCTGATGCCGTGGAGCGCCTTCGTCTTCCATGCCGTGGCGCAGATCGAGGCTCGCGCCGCACTCGCTGCCTCTCCGCTCTTCGCACGCTGGGGATGGCTGCAACGGCGATTGAATCCCGAGGAGCAGGGCGTGTACCTTTCGCCAGCGGAGAGCGCCATGCTGCTGTTAGGCATCTGGGCCGCGGTTCCGATGCTCTTCTTCTCGTTTTCAACGCGACAGGAATACTACGTGCTTCCTGCGCTTCCGGCGCTGATCGTGCTGATTGCGATATGGCTCTCCCGTGAGACCGAGGAGGCCGAAGCGTTCACGGTACCCAACCGCTTCGCCAGCGCAGGACAACGCATTGCGGTGGTCTTGCTCCTCCTCGGCTCGCTCGCCGCCTTCGCCGCACTCTTCTTCATCGTGCACACTCAGCCAGCCGATCCCAATGCCGACCTGGCCAGCCTGCTGCAACAGAACCCCGGGGAGTATGCTCTCTCCTTCGGCCACTTCCTCGATCTGAATGCGAAGGCGATGGGAGCCTTTCGCCAGCCGCTTGGCCTGACCGCATTCTCGTTGTTTGCAGGAACCCTCGCGAGCTGCCTGCTGCGACGCGCTTACCGGCCGCACGCCGCGAACCTGTGGCTCGCCGGCGGAGCCTTCGGGTTCCTTCTGGCCGCTCATCTCGGCCTGCAGATCTTCTCCCCGGTCCTGACCTCGAAACAACTCGCCGATGTGATCGCCCCCGTCCTCAAGCCCAATGACATTCTCGTAATCCACGGCGAGTATGAAGCAGGCAGCACGCTTGGGTTTTACCTGAGGCGGGATGATCTTCATATCTTTGAGGGGCGCAGCTCCAACCTCTGGTATGGAAGTTTTTTTCCGGACGCCCCGGCAATCTTCGACAGCCCGTCTTCACTGGCTTTGGAATGGACCGGCACTCGCCGGGTCTTCCTATGGCAGGACGTTACCCAGCCGCTTCCGAAGCTTCACGGGAGAAGCTATCTGCTGATGCAGAGCGGAGGAAAAGAGATCCTCAGCAATCGTCCGAATTGATCCTTGCTTCTGCAGGTGATGCCGATTCCGAGCAGGTTGTCCTACTCCTGAATTGAGAAAAGCGTCCGCCAAAAAAAAATGCGGCCCGAAGGCCGCCTTATCGTTTGAAACAACTTGGTTCCTACCAGAGTCCCCAGGCGCGGCTCATGTAGTCGCTCAGCGTCATGGTGATGAGGATCAGGAAGGTAAAGAATCCGGCTGCGACCGTCATCTTGATCAGCTTGGACTGAAAGATGACGTGCATGAAGAACAGGATGACGATGACTGCCTTGATGCAGGCGATCGCGACCGCGATGATCGGATTGAAGATATGAAGGTCGACGAAGGCCGCTGCTACCGTGATACCGGTAAAGACCAGCAGCGTGATGTAGACCGCGATGTAGGTTCCCGGCTGAACAATATGGTGTTCGGCGTGTTCCGGATTGGTTATGTTGGCCGGGTCATGATGTTGAGACGACATGATCTTCTCCTTATGGCGCGGCTACGAGCCGGGATGACGGTTAATCAGATAGAGCAGTGGGAAGAGAAAGATCCATACAATATCGACGAAATGCCAGTACAAGGCGAAGTTCTCGATGGGAGCGACATATCCTGCCGTAAAGTCTCCTCGCTGGGCCCTTGCTGTGAGCCAGAACAGCAGCACGAGCCCAATGATCATATGCAAGGCGTGCATGCCGGTCATGGCGAAGTAGAGCGAGAAGAAGACCTGGGTCTTCTGAGCCATGTCTGGAGACAACGGCTGTTCGGTCGGCTTCCCGGTCTTCGGATTCAGCGGGGGATTCACGAACTCCGAGATATCGAAGCTGGCTCCCGGGATGTGGTGCTTCTCCCATTTTTCCTTGTACTCAAAGTACTTCACACCAAGGAAGATGCCGCCGGAGATGATGGTCAGAATGAGGAAGATGACCAGCAGGCCCTTCTTGCGAACCTCCGCTGCCCAGACGCCCAGCGCCATGAAGAATCCCGAGGTGATCAGGACGCCTGTATTTACGGTTCCAAGCGGAATGCTGAGCTGGTTCGACGCCGCCACAAAGGCCGGGTTGTACCAGTTGCGGTAGAGCAGGTAGGCGAAGAACAGCCCGCCGAAGAACATGATTTCGGTGAGGAGGAAGAGCCACATGCCGAAGGTCCCGGCCTCGCGCTGCTGCTGTTCCGTCTCGAAGTGGTGACGGTGCTGCGGCAGGGAGACGTGATGCTCTTCTGCGTGGGAGTCGTGTGCTACTGCGATCGCGTTATCCAACGGTCGTCACCTCTTGTTCGGTCTTGTGGGCGAGCCACTCATAGTCATAGGCTTCATAGTCGATGACCGGCGTCTCGATGAAGTTCTCCGTCAGCGGCGGCGACTGGATCTGCCACTCAAGACCGGTTGCCTGCCAGGGATTGTTGCCCGCGATGGCGCCATACTTCAGCGACCAGGCCAGGTAGATCAACGGCAGCAGGAAGCCGATGCCAAGCACGGTCGCGCCGGCAGTCGAGAGCACGTTGAGCACCTGATACTCCGCCGGATAAGCGTGATACCGGCGCGGCATGCCGAGGTATCCCAGGATGAACTGCGGCATGAAGGTCAGGTTGAAGCCGATAAAGCTGGTCACCGCGGAGAGCTTGGAGAGCGACTCCGGGTACATGCGGCCCGTCATCTTCGGCCACCAGAAATGGATACCGGAGAGGAAGGCCATCAACATACCGCCCACCATGACGTAGTGGAAGTGAGCGACGATGAAGTAGGTTTCGGTGAGATGGATATCCATGCCGAGGGCAGCGAGGAAGACGCCCGTCAGGCCGCCGATGGTGAACAGCCCGATGAAAGCAAAGGCATAGAGCATCGGAGTCTCAAAGGTGATCGACCCCTTCTGCAGGGTGAAGGCCCAGTTGAAGACCTTGATCGCCGAAGGAACCGCCACGAGCATCGTCAGCAACGAGAAGACCAGCGCCGAGTAGTTGGAGACGCCCATGATGAACATGTGGTGTTCCCAGACGAAGAAGCCGAAGACCGCGATGGCAACCGAGGAGAACGCGACCGCCGTGTAGCCGAAGACGCGCTTGCGGCTGAAGGTCGAGATCACCTCGGAGATGACGCCCATGCCCGGGAGAATCATGATGTAGACGGCCGGGTGGGAATAGAACCAGAAGAGGTGCTGGAAGAGCAGCGGATCGCCGCCGAGCTTCGGATCGAAGACTCCGATGTGAATCGTGCGCTCAAGCACCACCAGGACCAGAGTGATTGCCAGAACCGGAGTTCCGAGCACCATCAGAATGGAAGCCGCATAGTTGGACCAGACGAACAGCGGCATGCGGAACCAGGTCATTCCCGGAGCGCGCATCCGGTGGATGGTCACGATGAAGTTCAGGCCGGTGAAGATGGACGAGAAACCGATGATGAAGACCCCGAGACCGGCTGTGACCACGTGCGTGTTCAGGTAGTGGGTCGAGAGCGGAGTGGTGAAGGTCCATCCGGTATCGACGCCACCGAGCACCAGGGCTGCGAGGGTGAAGATTCCGCCCACCATGTAGAGATACCAGCTCAACAGGTTGACCTTCGGGAATGCAAGATCCTTAGCCCCGATCATGATCGGGATCAGGAAGTTCCCTATGGTCGCCGGAACCGAGGGCACCAGGAAGAGGAACACCATGATGATGCCGTGCATCGAGAAGAGCTTGTTGTAGGTATCCGAGGCCACCAGATCCGGCTGGGGCGTCAGCAGCTCCAGGCGAATGAGCGCGGCGAAGGCTCCGCCAATGAAGAAGAAAAATGTGATCGAGACCAGATACAGCATCGCGATACGCTTGTGATCGCCTGTAAGCAGCCAGCTGAGAAGACCATCTTCCGCATTAATGTAGTTCTTCTTCGGAATGGTCGCCGTCCTCTGATCCGGAAGGTTGACGATGGTACTGGTACTCATGGCTTCACCACCTCTGGCGTCATCGGCGCCGCTTGGTTGGACTCAGACGTGGTCAGCGTCTGCTGCACACGGTAGTTCGTCTTGAGGGCCTTCAGGTACTCCACCAGATCGATCAGGCCCTCTTCGCTGATCTGCCCCTGGTAGGTGGGCATGATGGGCGCATATCCCGCCATCGCGTGCTGCGAAGGATTCAGGATCGCGTCTCGGAGAAAGGCTTCGTTGACCAGAACCTCAGATCCATTGGCCATCCGCAGCTTCGAGCCATAGACACCGGCCAGGCTCGGGCCACGCGCGGCCGCGTTGCCGCTGTGGCAGGCGTTGCAGCCCATGCTGGCGAAGAGGCGTTCGCCGTTCTGCGCCAGCGACATTCCGCTAGTCGAGCCCTCGGTCCACTTCTTGTAATCCTCGGGGGTCAGCACGGTGACCTCACCGATCATGCCTGAGTGCTTGGTGCCGCAGTACTGGGTGCAGAAGATGTGATAGGTTCCCGGCGTAGTCGCTTCGAACCAGACGGTCGAGTAGCGGCCCGGGATGACTTCACGCTTCACGCGGAAGTCGGGAATCGAGAAGCTATGGAATACGTCCTGCGAGATCATCGTCAGCTGAATAGGCTGGCCGGTGGGAACATGCAGGCTGTTGATCTCGTGCTGCCCGCCAGGGTGCTCCGCCTTCCACATCCACTGCTTGCCGACCACGTAGATGTTCATCGCGTTGGTGGGAGGGTTGTAGATACGAAAGTAGAGCAGCGCGCCCCAGACGAAGACGACGAGGAACAATGCCAGAGGAATGATGGTCCAGGTGGCTTCAAGCAACGTTGAGCCTTCTACCTGGGTAGCAACGGGATTGCGCTCCTTGCGATAGCGGACCGAGAAGCCAAAGACCAGCGCGCCCACCAGCACCAGTCCGACGATGGTGATCAGCAGAAGAAAGAAGTAGAGCGCGTCGGCATAAGGCGCAATCGTCGACGCCTCGCGCGGAAAGAGCGCTGAGTTCGTGAGCCACTTCACCAGAAACTGCCACAGTACGGGACTGATATGCATCGTTACCCTTTATCCATTCTCTTTCTTCGTCAAATCGTGGTCGCGTCCGATCTTCAGGTCTCTACGGAACATCAGGAACATGAAGCCACCCAGACCAGCCATCGTCACCACGCCGCCCAGCTGGACCACCCGCGCAATGATCAGCGAGTGCTTGTTGGACTGGGGATCGTAGTGATAGCAGTAGGTCAGAATGTTCGCAACCGGAGAGCCGATCTTGTTACCGGAGGCTTCGACCAGCCCCAGCAAAATGTCTTTGGGCGAGTACTCAACCCCGAGGTAATACTGCGCGAGCTTTCCTTCCGTGGTCACAACCTCGATGGAGCTGGCGTGCGCAAACTGGGTGAGCTTCCCGTCCGGTCCAGGCACGCGAACATAGCCGAAGCCGGTCGCATCCGTCACCCGGTCGATGGACGGGCGCTGTCCGGTAAGGAAGTGCCATCCGGAGGCGGTCTCGGGCTTGCCGTAGCGCTTTACATAGTAGGCTTTCTTCTTGGCTGCGATCTCGGGGGTCTCGCTGGGATCGATCGAGATGACGACCACGTCGAAGTCCTTGCCCGGAGTGAGCTTCACCATCTCAAGCGCGCCGGCCAGCCCGTCCAGCTCTTCTGAGCAGAGCATGGGGCAGTTGTAGTAGACCAGCGTGAGGATCGCGGGGTGTTTGCCGAAGTAGTCTCCCAGGCGAACGGTCTTGCCGGTGTCATCGACGAACTGGGCATCCAGCGGAAGCGGCTGGTTCAGACGCTGCGTAACGCCGACCTTCTGAAGAACCTGTGGAAGCTGGTCGCCGGAGTTTTCCCCGGTCTGCTTGTCCCCGTAGCTCGCGACCTGGGCGACAAGAGGCGAACACAGCAACGCGCAGCCGAGCACGGCCATCGCCGCTGCCTGCCATCCGCTCCGTGTTGTGTGCCACTCCATCATTGCCTGGTTCCTGGTCCGTCTCTCGAGGTTCTTCATACTTCTATTTTAAGGCTGCTCGCCTGCCATCGCCGATTACCGGACGGGTTTGAGCTCTGCGTGGGCAGCCTCTTCGGCCCTGCCGAAGTCCATCTTCTGTTTACGCGCCTCAATCTCCTCCAGCTCGACACCGGTACGCGCAAAGCCGTCGGTCAAAGGAGCCTGGATCTGCGGCTCCGCATCTCCTGCCATCCTGACCTCGGTTCCTGCCGGGCTTGCGTGCACAGGAAGGCCGCGCTGCGCGACAAGCTCCATGGCCCGCTCGATCGGGATGCGGATTCCCGGCTGGCCGGGAGTGCGGCTGTAGTGGTCCAGCATCAGGTCTTCCCTTGCGTGCAGGTCCGCGGTCTGCTGACTATCGTCGTCGGGGTTGACGCGGGGCTCCGGAAAGTTGGCCGTCACCTGTTGCAGCTCACGCTGCTGCATCTCCGGGTTGCTCGCCAGGTTTTGACGCTTTTCCGGAGTGGATTTTCCCTCCGCCAGCTGATGCCACTTGTCCGGCGGTCCATCCGACTTCTGCAGAGCGCTGTTGATGACCTTGCCCATCAGGAAGCAGAAGATAAAGAAGACGAAGACCGAGCCCGCCAGGCCGGAGAGGAAGACCACGATGCCGTTGACGTTGACGTCGGTCGTCTCGTAGCCCGGGTCCTCCGGAGTGTGGGCATGGGGATCGTGCAGGGCCGGTTTGTTCGAATCGTGTTCGTTAGTGGGCATGTTCGGGCTCCAGCATCTCTTCCAGGTGCGGGTCGTTGACGTTCATCAGCGGACGCTTCATCAGTTCGGTGAGGTAGTAGGCTCCCCAGATAGACAGGACCGCGACCGGGACCGTGATGTAGGCAAGAATTCCAAGGTTCCCCGACAGGTGCAGATTGCCGGCAGCATCTGAGAAGTTCGGCTCAATCAGCCAGAACATGTCCAGGCAGCGGGCGAAGATCATGAAGCTGGTCAGCCAGATCATCTTCTGCTTATTCCGCTTCAAATCGCGCGAGAGCAACAGGGTAAACGGAATCAGCCAGTGGCAGATGAAATCCAGCGAGCAGATGGTCCACCATCCTCCATGGATGCGGGCCAGATACCACGGAATCTCGTCCGGAACATTTCCCGACCAGATAATCAGGAACTCCGCGAAGCAGAGATAGATGTTCAGCATCGTAAAGGCGAAGGCGAACTTGCCGAGGTCATGCTGCTCGGTCACGCGCAGCAGCGTCTTCATGGGCTGGTAGCGCGAGAGCAGGATCACAATCAGGATGCCGAGCGCAAGCGTCTGATAGCCCTGGCCGACCAGGAACTGGAGCCCGTAGATCGACGAGTACCAGGTTACGTCGAGAGACTTGATGAGAAGGATCGCGAGGTCCGTCATCAGGATGACATAGATCAGGATGCCGATTCCGGAGAGGTTCTCGAACTTGATGCGCCAGAAGTCGAAGCTGGCCTGCGATCCGGCATTGGGATCGGCGTCCCGCTGCAGGGACCAGCGATTCAACAAGGTCGTCATGAGCAGCAGGATGCCGAAGACGATCACCGTCTGCACGATGGCGGCGGACGGGCTCAGCATGGCGTGCTTGGCATTGGCCGTGAGCATCTGCTCCTGGGTCATCAACCCCTTGGCATAGGCTGCAGCGGTCGCCTGCGCGTTCGGATAAGCCGCCCACTGATAAAGGTGCTTCATGAAGAAGAGGACCGGGATCACCATGGCGGCGACCAGCCATAGGGTGCGAGACGCTGCTTCCAGCGGACGGCGCAGAAGCAGTCCCCACTTACCGCCCGAGACGTACTGCAGCATCAGCATCGCCAGCCCGCCGCCGGCAAAGCCGAACGAGACCATAAAGCCCATCAGATAGGCGCGCAGAATATGGCCGGGGCCACCCTTCACCAGAAGGAAGGCCAGCGAGATCAGTGCGGCAGCCCCGCCGACGATCAGCAGACGTGTCCGCCAGGCCTTGATGGCCTCCTCGGGGGCGGCAAGCGATGAAGGAAGCACACGCGGCCCGTGGTCGTGGTGTCCTGCGTCTCCGTGATGTTCGTGTCCAAGTGACATGCGTTTTCAGGCCTTCATTCGGAAGCTTCCGAGATTACTGCTTTGGTGCTGCTCCAGGGGTTGTCGCGGGTTGCTTGGCCGCGGGCTGGGTTGGGACCGGCTTTGCAGAGTCCGCGCCCGGTGCGGGAAGCACAAGAGGTTGATCATTGGGCGTTCCGGTCACCGCTGTAGCTGGGACATGCCACTCCTTGATAAAGGAAGCGGGCATGCCTTCACGCTCGGCGATATCCGTCAGCGGCTCGACATGGGCTCCGGCAGGAACATCGGCCTGGGTCGCCTTCTGGCTGAGCTGAAGTGCGCGGATGTAGGTGGCGATAGCCCAGCGGTCGGCGGGTGCCACCTGTGCCGAGTAATCCGGCATGGCGCCATAGCCATTCGTGATGACGTGGAAGAAGTGACCGAGCGGGGCCGACTCCAGCCTCGACGTATGGAAGTCCCCGGCCTTGGCATAACCGCGCTGCACAATCATACGTCGAGG